>Ga0307990_1000990_pt1 | contig 24311 bp, 18 predicted proteins | sample EllFjometagen129_FD_203168 | JGI IMG/M metagenome (GOLD analysis project Ga0307990, IMG submission 203168) | Marine microbial communities from Ellis Fjord, Antarctic Ocean - #129 | ecosystem: Environmental > Aquatic > Marine > Unclassified | place: Southern Ocean | collected 2014-10-08
AAGATTCTTAGGGGCTACAGGTTCAATGCCTAAGCCACTTGGAAGAATCGGTGGTTCATTCTGGCTTTGGCCATTTGACAATCCCACTGGCAACGTGGGTCCATCTTGAGCACAAACCAATGATTCAATGAATAACCCTGTGATTAGTAAACTTGTTAGTATGGGGTATCGCAGTTTTGTATAAAAGATCATCTCAAATACTTTCTTGCTGGTTTTCTTAGATATCTTTCAGTAAAGATCGACTCTGGAATATCTATGTCATATTTGACATTGCTGTATTCCAGTATGGTATTACTGTTGGTTCTCAGGTCCATCATTCTTGATTTTGTGACCGTCGGCTTGTCCTGTATTTGTTTAATTTCAAGCGCCTCATAGGTTCGATATTTCTTATCCTGCTTGTCATAGTAATCGGTTTTGACAACAACAAAACTATCGCGATGTATCCACATTTCAAAATATGCGAATTCAACGTTTGCAGGATTTTTGGGTGTATTTTTCAATACATAATAATCCTTTGTTGTCTTTACAAATTCATGAACATCGTCGTCGATACTTCGCCCTGAGACATCCTCATAGAAAAAGTCTGAGCCCATAAAACTGGTTCGCTTGTCAGTGGCAGAAATACGTTTCACCAGATCCAAAGCAGGCAGATACATCCACCGATTGTCATCTTTGTCCAGATATTTCCAAACCATAAATACAGTCTTGTAAATATCCGCAGGTCGATTAAAAAACGCATAGATTTTCTGCTCACCACAATAACTGTCACTGATACGTTGCTCTTCTTTAGATAGGCCAGGGTCAAGCTGATCCCAGCGGAGAATGACGAGTTCTCGCTCTCGCCGCCGATTCTGACTGTCTGTAATGGTCATGTTGACCTTGGCACTACCATCAGAACCCTGATAATAGGCTACGCGGTTCGTGTTATTTACAATTTGCTCGACAGAAAGATTCGGTTGTTCTACGAATGTTTTGGCAATAGTCTCCGTCTTTTCTGCTTCAGCTGTAACATAACCTCCAAAGGCTAATAATAGAGTTAATGTAAAGACTTCCAAGAATGTTTTATTAATCATTTTTGGTGACCTCCATTTGATTAAGTGTTCTACATGTTTCACGTCTTGATAATAATCCACAACCCAATGCCATGACTGGTATAACCACGATGCTACCCCACGTTAACTTGCCCCAAGTGACTTCCGCATACTGGTGTAAAGTGATGGCAATCAACGCCACCAATGTAACCGACAATACGAAGCAGGTTACGCAGTTGCATCCTGTCCCTAAAATAGTTTTTGCCATGAAGAGTCGCTTTTCCAGAACTCTGACCAGGGAGGGGAGGATCAACAACGTCCCAACTCCAGACACAAGCAATATCGCAGCCAATAGAGTCCCTACAGTATTGTAAGGTGTTAAAGGAGCAAGCAACAGTGGCAAAAAGCCGACCGCAATAACGATCACATTACGCGTAATGGCCCTGGCTGGCTCAGCAAATATGGCTGGGGCCGTTTTTTCCCATGACCCAAATGAACTGTACATCTGCCTGCTTCTCGCAAGGAAATGAATCGCAAAATCGACTGCCAGTCCGAGAGCCATCGAGCTAAGCACAGCCACAGGCATATCATAATCCTTTCCAACCAATCCTACAACTCCGTATATAGCTCCAATGGTAATTGTCAGAGGAATCATGGACAGCAATCCCCAAAGAGCGGAGCGAAACAGAATGGTCATCATCAGGAACACAACCAAAAAGCTACCAATAAACGCCTGCAGCATGCCACTGACCATCTTCTGCTGCCACACAATATTAATGTAATTCAATCCAAACCATTGATACTTTAATAGAACGGGCGGCGGGTTTTCAGCAATAAAATCATCGATAGCCCGGACCACTGTGGTCATATCTTTATTATCTCCACTTGTAAGCTGTGCCCAGATGCTGCTCTTGCGATAATCGGGTGTCACAAAGTGCCATAAATCACCTGATCGATGGCTGGACTGGTACGTGATCATGCATTGCGCCACCGCACTTGAACTGTCGGGAATACGATATTGTTCGTTTTTACCCTCATACAATTCTCTGTGCACCGTACTTACAATATCTGCCAGCGAATTAGATTTGCCCACAATCTGTGTTCCCAAAAGTGCCTGCTGCAATTTGGCCAGATACTCAAGCACAACAGGGTTCTTGAAGATATGACTTCGTTGTTGCTGCTGGTCAACGAACAAACTCGCTTCATCCCATGCATCTATGGTATCCCCTTGGGCCTGGTCAAGTTTTTCGTTTACCAACACGGAGGTTTTTTCTAAAGCTTCTTTACTGCTGTAAGATGTTTTTGCAACAGCAACTATCATGTTCTGCAGCTCATCAAAGACATCTTCTGCCTGTGGCAAGTCTATCTTCAGTTCATCAACTGTTGTTTTCGCCTGCTTAATAAAATCCGTGATAAACTCTTCAGGGTCGAATGCGTTATCTTCAGCGGAAAGTGCCAGATAGGCCATGTACGTTCCACCAAAATGATCATTCAACACCTTATCTGCTATGCGAATAGGATGTGATTCATTGAACCATTTGACAGGATTATCGTTGATATTGATTTGGCTCATTCCGTAAACAGCAATGACAATAACGACAGAGGTTACGGCCAGTATTGGTTTTGCCCAACGATATGTACCCACCCCAATATTATGCAAGATGCGTCCCATGAGGGTTGAATGTTCTTGTTGGTTGGGAATGTGAACGGCACCAAACTTTTCAAGTGTCTGAGGTTTTACAAACATGATGTAGGCTGGGATAAATACGATTGTGAGTACCCACGCAATCATAATACCCATGGCGACAAACATACCAAAAACCTGTACCGGTGGAATGGGTGTCAAAGCCAAAGAGGCAAAGCCTGCAGCCGATGTTAGTGAGGTATAAAGCATTGGCACAAACAGCTCATCCATCACCTTAAGCATGGTTTTACGTCGGTCTTTGGTTTGCTGGTAAAGTTCAAAAAATTCGCTGATAATATGAATGGAATCCAGTACAGCTATCGGCATTATGAATATGGGAATCATACTACTCATTATATGGACGGGAAAGCCCGTTATGATAAGGACTCCCATGGTAAGGATCACTGAGACCATGGCCACAATCATGGGTGAAATAATGATCACCAGCTTGCGAAAGAATAACAACATGAGGAGGAAGATTACAACCATGGCTGCAGGTGCGGAAATTGCCATCTGAATAAACATTTCTACCCCAAATGTATCTTCAGCGACCGGAAGTCCTGTGATATGGTATTCCTCTTTGCCGGTAAACGTGGCTACCTTTTTCTGAAGCTCAGAATAAACACGATAACTATAGTGTTTATGTGTCAGGGGCAGGTAAATACAGATGGCCTTACCGTCTTCAGAAACCAGAGTACCATTTAAAAAGGGTATTCTCTGAGCCTTCTGGCGAATTGCCAATGCCTCTTCTTCTGTTTTCGGAGGTTGTGACATCAACCATTCGAATTTCACCACTCCCGGCCCACCTTGTTCAATGTTATCAACCGTAGATGGCGATATCAGGTCAACTTCTACAACACCCACTTCTTGGCCATCTTCGGTCCAATGAAGCGTTTTGGCATATTCTGTCAACTCATAAATATTACGAAGGGTTTCAGGATTAAACACACCGGCAGGATTGTGCTCGTTAACGATACCGACCACAACCATATCATAAAGCGAAAGCTCCTTTTTCATCTGGTTATGAAATACACGTACCGGTTCATTGGCAGGCAACATATTCTCAGGATCGGTATCAATTGTAATGGCGTTGAAAGCTGTAAACGTGTTTGGCCAAATAGAAGGAACCGCAGCCAGTAGCATTACCACAACTGTTAGCATCACAAGTGCGATCGTAATGGCTTTATATTGCCTGATCGAAAATTCTGTTATTCGTTCTTTAATGTTCATGGTGTCTCAATATCCTTTTCCACTGTCATCACATCACGCAAAACTGTATTTTAGATTATGCTCAACACGGGTAAAATCAAGGCCATTTATAGCTGTTTTCGACTTACCCCTGGGCTTCAAAAACATCCGATCCCTAAACAGGTCAATAGCAGGCTTCATGCCTACGGCAAAGCACACAAAATCCAGATTCGGATCCAGGTCTATACGTTCACCACGGTCCAAAACAACTTTATGGGCACTGTGATTGGTTTTTATGATTTCAGTGACCCGTGTCTCCAATCGCAAATGGATTCCCTTGCCACGCAGCATGCTATGTACAGTCTCTGCCATATCATTGTTGAGCATGGCAGGCAATACGTGAGGTGCCATATCTAGCAGATAGGTCTCAATACCCCGTGCCTGGTAGGCCTGAGCCTGTTCAATGCCAATCGCGCCAGCACCCACCACCACGGCACGCTGCGCCCCATTCTTGATCCGTTCAAGGATAGCCTCCATATCCTGTTGAACCTTTACCGTAAAAACATTATTTGCCCCTGCACCGAGTATCGGAGGACAGACCGGAGACGCCCCAGTTGCGATAAAAAGGGTACTCGCCAGATGGGTATTGCCTGCCGTATCTACCACACATTTATTCTTCAAATCGACTTCCACGGCAGACTGCTGTACTAGATTGACACCCACATCGGTAACAAGGTTATCACGCTTAAACACCTTGTGGGGTTCAAACAGACCTTCAATGGCATAAGGAATGGCACCGTAGACCATTGAGTACTGCTCCGGACGTAGCATCGTAATGGTAGTATCTGGTTTTAGTTTTTTGACAGTACGAGCAAAGGTAATACCTGCAGGACCACCACCTAAAACTAGGATGTCGCTCACTATGTTCATCTTGGATTCCCTATTCAACAAATGACTATACGTCCGGGAATATCATGGCTTCTGCAAACTCCATCTGAAAGTTAAGATCAAGCGAAAGCTCCAGATGTTGTGTTTGTCGAGCCAATGTGTCTGCCGGCTCGCGGGCTTGGGAAGACAGGAGTGCCAATTTTGAACCGGCCAGGGATACATTGCCCACATAGCTGATTTTTTGGCAGTCAATCTCTGTGGGCAACAATCCAATGGCTTGAGCATTGTCACGCCTGATAAAACTGCCAAACCCTCCGGCAATGAAGACCTGATCAACCGCACTGGCTTCAATTCCGGCCTGTTTGAGTATGATCGTGATCCCGGCTCGCATGGCACCGATGGCCAGTTGAAGCTCTCTGATATCGCGTTGTGTCAATACAATTCGCCCATCCCCGGGGCCGGGGTTTGTCTGTGCCACCAGAAATTCAGGCTGTCCTTCCGAATTTTCTGACACCCTCTGCCGAATGGCCTGGGTGGCCGGGTTCGGCCACTGATTTGAAGAAAGCAATTGTCCTGTGGAAGAAAGGATTCCGAGGCGTCTCAGTTCAGCGACCAGGTCAATCAAGGCGCTGCCGCACAGGCCGACCGGGGCCCCATTGCCAATCACGCTGCAACGGACATCTTCATCAAACACAATCTTTTCTATGGCCCCTGTGGTGGCCCTCATGCCACATCGAATTCGAGCTCCCTCAAAGGCCGGTCCTGCAGCGGTGGAGGCGGCCCATATCTGATCTTTCCTGGCAAGCACGATTTCACCATTGGTGCCGATGTCTATCATCAGCACATTCCCCTGGTTTTCACTGATGTGGGTGGCCAGCATTCCTGCCACTGTATCGCCACCCACAAACCCGCCAATCAAGGGAAACAGATAGACCCTGCCATGGGGGTTTATGGGAATCTCCAGGTCCTGTGCCGTGAGCCGGAGGCCTCGGGCATGGGCAGGCACAAAGGGCGATTGTCCCAATGGGGCAGGATCAATGCCACACAAAAGATGCTCCATGGTAGTGTTGCCCGAAAAAACTGCGTCGTAAATCATGTGGGGTGAGATTGAGCTTTGTTCACACAGGTGATGAATCATATTAGAGACAGCTGTAGTGACTGATTGCCCCAGTTCGTTGAGTCCATTGGCAGAGGATGAAGCATACTGAATCCGGGATAAGACATCGTCTCCAAATGCAACCTGCGGATTCACCTGTGAACTTGTGGCCAGTTCTTCGCCGTCCACAAGATTGAGCAACGAGCCCACGAGGGTCGTGGTACCAATATCAAACGCCACACCGTAACATTGATCAGTGGTGTTGCCTGGTTCAAAATTGATCAAATGGCGATCAGCCAAGACTGCCGTGCCTTGATACGCCTGTTGGCGAAGCTGCTTGGGCAAATTGCGAAGAAGACGCAGATCTATGTCAAACCTGCCGACCTCCGCTTCCAGTCTCAAACAATCTGCGGCATTGTCTTGCATGGATGGATGGAATAATTCAACATAGATCTTACTGACCGAAGGTGACACCCGTGTGGCCTTGGGTGTCTGAGCCTCACTGACTATCTGATGCTGGCCAGTAAAACAGGATGGCTCAGGGACATTTATCACGGTGTCGCCCTGTATGACAGTCTGGCAGGCCAGACGCCAACCCTCTTTCAACTCAGTGGCACTGAAGCTGAGTGTGTCAGCCTCTGAGGGCTCACTCATATGAGTAATCACTTGGATCTTGCATTTTCCACAGGTGCCTGCACCGCCGCATGGGGTATTGAGAACCAGGCCTGCCTGTACTGCCGCTTGAAGGATTGTGGTGCCTTCAAGCACGTGAACAGATTTTTCGCTGGGTTTAAAGGTCACACATATTTGTTTTGACATGGGTACTATCTTCCTCAGGTGGCGATTTGAACTGAATATTCAATAGGACACGAAACTGAATTAGAAACAAGGCAATACTTTTCCGCCAGTTCAGCTAATTTAGCCACCTGTTCGGTTTGACCTGCACCTGCCAAGGATACCGTGGCTTCTACGTGTACCTGGGTAAAACGTAATCCGTTCTGTGTCTTTTCCACCTTACCCTTGGCCACAGAGTCGTAGCGCATGACATCAACCTTACGTTGATTGGCAAAATGATAAAACACGAGCATAATGCAGCTATTGATAGAAGCCACAAACAATTCTTCGGGATTCAAGGTGCCAGTAGTCCCCCCGTAGGTCAAAGGCGGCCCCACTTGAATCTCTCCGGTACCAGACATACGAGTAGTCCCCGTCTCGTGGCCAACGCGAATCAATTGGTTTTCAAACAATTCCATACATATCTCCAAGTTTCATTGCCATTTTCAGATTTATGAAAGCCCACAGGTCCCACTGAGGCAGCATGTCGAACCGGACTCCGGTAAGGTCTTTCTCTGCCCCACAGAGAATCCGGTAATTACCTTCTCAGTATTCTTGCAACCACACTTCTCACAGGCAACTTGGCTCAACTCTTTCCCACAGGACTTGACGAACACTTCCATGTGATGACCACATTGTTTACATCGATATTCAAATATTGGCATGATGTGTCTCCATCTGCAGAGCATGATCGTCACAACAATCTGTATTTCACGTCAATTCTAGATCCATATAGCCCAAAAGGACTACACCCAATAAAATCAGAAAGGCCAAGGGAAGGACTCAGTCACCACTTTCCTTCCCTTGGCATCTTAAAAATCTACCATTTGTAAGCGAGCCCTATAGTCGCGCCAAAGCCCGTGACATCATCAACACTTTGAGCACCGACACCCGAGGCATCAGAATCCACATACAGGTACTTCATCTCAACTGAAAGAGCCAACGTATCCGTCAGTGCCTGTTCTAAGCCAATGACTCCATACACACCGATATCGTCATCCACATCAGCAGCCCCAGTATCCTCTTCAAACCAGTAGTACCCCACCCCGGGACCCATATAAAGTTTGGTCTGTGGTGCCAATTCCCAACGAACCAGGCCAGTAAACTCCAACGGATAGACATCAATATCCGCCCCCGCAGAATTACCAGTGAGCCAGCTTCCGCGAACATCATATCCCAAGTCTGTTTTTGGAGCGACTTCCTCAAACATCATCATATACTTGAGGCCCACACCATAACCCTCATCAAGATCGTCCAGATCTTGATAAGCACCAAACACACCAAACTGTTGCTCAATCTCGTACGCCTGAGCCGAACCAGAGGCCAACAGCCCCAAAACCAATGTCATTAGTAGAACATGCCTGTAAGTTTTCATAATCATACTCCTTTAAGAATGAGTTTCGGATCTAAGACGCGATGTGTTTGACTCTCCACGTAGCCATCCTGATTGGGGTCATGTGCTCGTCATCTCTATTAACCATGAGTATTTTTAACTCAATTTCAGATGCTTCTCTTTGACTAAAGTTTCACCAAACCCGAAAGGATGACCTTTTCGTCAGCAGCGACATAGCCGCCCATGACCTTGGCAATGTTACCACCAAACAGCTTACCCATAAGTCCCACATTCATCTTCGACAGATAGGTCTTACCGTCATCACCTTCCCACACAGCAATGCTGCATGGCATCAGACAGGCCATGTGACGGTCCGTTTTTAAGATACTTTCAGCGTAGTCCGCTTGGCATAGTTTGACCAAAGTTACGCGAGGTTTGAGTTCATGACCCTGTTTGGCCAACGACTCGTTCATACTGCTGGGCTTGCCGCCCACAACCACCCATCCCTGGTCGTGAATCTGTGTCTGCAATTGTTCCACGGTAGCGTCAAAATCCTTTTCACACTCAGTCGTCACAATCATCATGCCTGGCATGACCACAACGACTATCAATCCACAGAACACAAATCCAACCACAGCTCCCAGGACCATGGGAAGCCAGCGACGACTAGCCTTGTTTGTAGACTTAACAACATTTGATTCATTTTTCATCATATGCACCTTTCATTTGACTCGATTTAAATACAGGTTTCTTGAATAGCTGTTAATAATTGGACATCCGTTTGCACGCCTATAAAACGCTTCAACAAAACACCTTGATGAAACAGTAGTATCGTAGGAAGACCTTCAATCTGATATTCTTTTGCTAAAGCCTCATATTCCTCAGCATCCACCTTTGCCAATACCACAGGCTGAGACGACTGAGCCACGACCCTGTATAAGAACGGCCATTGCCATTGACAGGGGTGACACCAAGGCGCACCGAAAACAATCAAAGCAATGTTTTGGCTTGCGCAGTCACTTAACTCTTTCTGACAAGTCAACTCAAGTATGTTAGGGCCTTTATGGATACTCATCAGTATTCCTCTAATTGTGCCTGTGAAACCTTGGCAAATGTCAGTTTACAACGCTAATTAGCAATCAATGTGCCAGCAGGCAAAAGCTCTCAAAAAAACACTCTAACCTCTTTAAAGTAAAGACTTACAGACTTTTTAATAGAACAGACTAAGAGATTAAATCAGAGAAGATGGCATGTGAGTTAACAGTAATGGGTTAACAGTTTGCGCTAACTTGACAGCAAAGTTTACAGTCCGAATCATCGCTTTTTTGGTGGAGGCCGTTGCGAGTCAATCCCGGATACTGTGCAGCGTGAGGTATGTTGTCTTGGGCGTACTCCAGGGCACGGAGAACCTCGGATATGTCACTCACACCAGCTCCACTTCCTGGTTTTTCAGGCTTCGCAAAGGATTGATTCTGGATCTAGTGGAAATGTCTGCTCCGCAATGACCATCAGATCAATAATATCCAGTTCTTCGATATAGAAGACACCGACTCTCAATGCATTGGCATTCAGTGCAATGGATGGCTTTGCTCCGCGTGCGAAGACCATGATAACCACAAGTTCACAGTCCCAATCGACGCATCTTCTTATACAGCCCGGTCCGTGTGATACCCAACACCCGAGCCGCAGCAGCCTTGTTTCCGCCTGCCTGAACCAATGCAGCCTTGACCACGGCAGTTTCATCCTGTTTGACGCCAGAGTCAGGGGCATTTCTCTGGGATTTCCCCTCGTTATCCATGGGAGTCAACTCAGCAGGCAGTAGGTCAGCGGCAATGGTCGTCTGGTCAGGTACACTCACGACAAAAGCATGCTCGATCGCATGCTCCAACTCACGAACATTGCCGGGCCATTTATGACCAAGAAGACATTTCATCGCCTCAGGATCGCATGCCCTTAAGTGCCGACCGTAACGTCGGTTAAATTTCTCAATAAAATGTTCTACAAGATCTGGAATGTCTTCGAACCGTTCACGCAGCGGGGGAATAGTCAGACCAACCACATGCAAACGATAGAATAGATCTTGCCGAAATTTTCCGGACGCCACGAGATCATGCATATTTTGATTCGAAGCGGCAATCACACGCACATCAACGGATCGCATGTGGTTTTCACCGAGACGCATAATTTGATCCTCTTGTAGCACACGCAGAAGCTTCACCTGTGACCCCAGAGACATCTCGCCGATCTCATCCAAGAATAGAGTCCCCCCCTTAGCCGCTTCAAAGCACCCCGCTCGATCCGCCTCAGCGCCTGTATAAGCTCCGCGTTTATGACCAAATAATTCCCCCTCCAACAGGGTCTCAGGAATGGCCCCGCAATTCAAGGGTAGGAATACCTGATTCGCTCGATGACTCTGCGCGTGAATCGTTTTGGCCACCACCTCCTTGCCCGTACCAGTTTCGCCCTCAATGACGACAGAAACATTCGTCGATGCCACAGTCTCAATCATGTGATAAAGACGGCGCATCGCCAACGAGCAACCGATCAAACCGGCATAACGTCCGCATTCTGCAATTTCATGACGCAACACCCGAATCTCTGTGCGAGCCCGTTTGATCAGACTGACATCCACTAGGGCCTCAATAGCACCAATCAGATTATTTTGATCGTCATACACAGGACGACTGCGCCTGACTACAGGCACAATCGTGCCGTCTTTACACTGGATCCCACATTCCACCTCTCCGGGTTTTCCCCCAGACAACAAGGGACAAAACGTCTTACGAATCTCAGGATCCTGGGCGGAACAAATCGTCATACGCAGATTGGCACAGGACAGCCCAAGAATCTCCTTGGCGGAATATTGGGTTAATTCCTCCGCTGACCGATTCCAAAAGATGATCTGGTTATTCGCATCAACCATAAAGACCGCACACGGCACTGTTTTTAAAAGGGCTTCACGAAAATGTTTATTGGTCTTGGTCATATCCATAGAACGATCATTATAGGCTGAGACCCAAAAAACACAATGATCTATTTCCTACCGGTCTCTTTTATAAAATATGAAATACGAGATTACGCCTTAGGAACTTCGCATAAATAAATGCTTCATTTATTTATGCGCAGCGCCTAATCCGTTGGCGTTTTTTGTACGGTTAGATCATAAACCCACTTAATCATTGTCTCTGTCAAAGAAGGATTGGGTACTTCAAGAAAGGAAATTACAAAATGTGACTCCGTTTCGGCCAAGCCTATTGCCCTTGGTCGGACGGACACAATTTTGGGATCAAGAAGTTTTTTGCCAAAACAGAATGAGACTACTTTTGCACCAATTATCGTTTTTTCAATGGATCCCCCATTAATAGAAGAAGTATGCGCGTAGTTATCAAAAGTGTAAATATACTTTGCAAAAGAGTGGTTTTCGATTTGACTGATAAAATACAGGCAAAGGTCATCCAGCGTCTCAATGGCTATTTCATTCTTAGATAATTCTTTCACATATATCGGATATATTTCCTTAAATTGACATTTTTCCATCCAATTTGCCAAATCCGCCTCTTCTATCATAGGCTTGACTGCTTTTACCTGCCCAGCGTTTAACTCTTCCGCATGTTTGGACATCACATTTGACTCGCATCCACAAAGAGTGAATGCTGCCATAATCATCACAATCTCGATTGATAACATTTTCATAACTCACCTATCTTTCAAATATTAAAACCGATATATAAAAAGGGAGTATCCATTTGCGTTAAGTGGATACCCCCTTAACATGATCTTTTACTTTCTTAAAGTTTACATTTTGTCACTTCTTACGGTAGACCAATCCATAAGCCGACGGTAGAAATAGTAGTGTCAGCAACAGCGAATACAGCAGACCACCAATCACTGCAATTGCCATGGTCACGAGCATATCTCCCCCTTCGCCCAGATTCATGGCCAAAGGCACCAATCCCAGCACGGTCGTAAACTGAGTCATTAAGATGGGGCGAACACGCGTAGGCGCCGCCTGCCGGATGGCCTCAAGTGGGGACATGCCTTGCCGGCGATACTCTTCTGCCAAGGCCAATAGTACCACACCCTGCGATGTGACCCCTCCCATCATCACAAGCACGCCGATCTGTACAGTCACGCCAATGGAGCCCCCTGCCAGAAACAAGGCCAAGAATGTGCCCGTCAAAGTTAACGGCACGTTTATCATGATGAGAACCGGCAGCAGGAAGGATTCAAACTGAATCGCCAGGATGACATAGGCAAACAAGGCGGCAAAGCCAAGGATCAATCCCATCACGTGTCGACTTTCCGCCATAAATCGGGCCTCACTGCCCATGGAAAAATCAACACCCGGCGGAGGCGTCAATGCCTGGGCCACCTGTTCCGCGCGAATCAGGGCTTCCCCCGTGCTGATTCCGGCGGCATCGGCGCGAACAATCACACGCATAACCTGATCCTCACGAGAGATCTCTACTGGCCCCACAGCCCGACGTACGTCTGCAATATCCCGCAGATAAATCGGCTCACCGTTGCGTGTATCCACGATTAGATTTTCCAAATCTGTTTTGCTGGCCAGCGTCACCTCCGGCACCATCACCCGGATGGGGTAGTACTCTGTGCCCACACGGTATTGGGTCCCAACCAAGCCCTGGACCAAAGTCCGCAGGGTGGTGGCGACCTGACTGACAGGAATGCCCAGGGATGAGGCCCGCGCTCGATCCACGTACACCCGGTATTCCGGTTTGGTCATGTCCATTGAAATATTCACACCAGACAGTCCAGGTGTCTCTGTCAATCTGGCCGACAACTGCTCGGCATACTCAAAGATCAATCGAACATCAGTTCCCTTGACATTGACCTCCACATCCTGCTCCCCTACTTTGCGTAGCCCCTTGATCTTCCGGGGTTTCACAGGCATTTTTGCACCCGGGACCTGGGCCTGTATCTTGGCCACCAGGGGCCTGATCTTACTGATAAACTGCCCTGTACTGATGTGGCGTTGGCTGCGCGGCACGAGCTGAATGTTGAGGTTCCCCTCATTACCCACCTCAAGCGTGTACAGTCCAAACACCCGGCCTCCGGAAAGTCGGAATAGACTCTCGATCTCGGGGAATCCCTGGAGCTGAGTCTCAACCTGTCCTAAAATACGATCAACTTCGCCCACGGACGTCCCACTGGGGGTCTTGAGCTTCACCATAACACGACCATCATCCAGCTTGGGTAAAAATTCTGAACCAATCTGGACAGCCACCCAGAGTCCCAGGGTAAACATGGCAAACACAAGTACCACAACCAGCCACTTCAGTCGCAAGCAAACGCCAAGCAGCCCCTCATAGCCACGAATACCGAATCCAATAATCCTATCAAAGAGCCTGGCAAGTCCGGATAACTTCCCGCCCGGCTCGCCGCGTAAAAGTCTATCTGTCAGCAAGGGTGTCACCGTGACTGCCACCAGCAGCGAAATCAACACCACCCCGGCCACCACCAGCACAAGTTCCTTAAACAACAGGGCTGCCATACCCGGCACAAACACAAACGGTAGAAAGATGGCCAGAAATGTCAACGTGGCTGTGACAATCGCCGAGCTAACCTCCTGCGTTCCACGTTCGGCATAGTCGTCCACGCCTTCGGCCTTGAGACGCGTGATATTCTCCAGCACAACAATCGAATTGTCCAGAATCACGCCCAGTGCCACCACCAATCCGCCCAAAGAAAAGACGTTAATGGAAAACCCAGCAGCCTTCATTAAGACAAAGTTTGCCAACAGGGTCAGCGGCAATGCCACAGCCATAACAATGACCTGTCGCCACCGCCCCAGAAAGAGATAGATCACCACAATAACGAGCAAGGCGGCCAGTAGCGCAGAGCTCTCTACACTCTGGATGGCCCCCATCACATAAAGACTCTCGTCCTCTACATAGCCAAACTCAATCCCTGCCGGCACATCCTTTTTCAATGCCTCCAGCCGTGCCTTAAGACCATCAGCCACAGCCACAGCGTTCGCTGCATATTGCTTCAATACCTTAAATTCAACACAGTCCTTGCCATTAAAGGATGTGCTGATGCGCATCTCCTCATGCGAGTCTTCCACGCGAGCGATATCTTTGATGTACACCTTCTCGCCATTGGGGCCCATGGCCACAACCACGTCTTCAATCTCCCCAAGACTCTCAAATTCGCCCATGGTCCGAACGATTATTTCGCGAGGTTCGATGGTCACGCGTCCGCCAAAGGTCTCAAGATTCTCTTCATGCAGAGCCTTGGCAATCTGGGCGGGTGAAAGCTTATAAGCCTGAAGTCGCTCCGGGTTGAGGTGCACACGGATTTCCCGCTCCAGCCCACCCACAATCTCGGCGCCGGCCGTGCCTGGTACTGTGGCCAGCCGATCCAAAAGCCATGTGTCTGCCCAATCCCGCAGCCAGACCAGATCATGCTGATCCGAAGTAATCATCACCTCAATCACCGGTAACTGGGATGGATCGGCCTTGATAATCACGGGCGGGTCCATATCGGGTGGGAGTTTCTTGGCAACCCGTCCCATGGCCGCCACCACATCCTGGAAGGCCACCTCCACATCGACCCCATAGGTAAAGTTGACCAACAGGGTGTACATGCCCTCAATACTGGATGATTCCAGGTAATCAAGGCCATCCACCGTGGCAATCACTTCCTCCAGGGGATCGGCAATATTGGTCTCAATGTCGTCCGGTGTGGCACCTCGCCACCAGGCGTGAATCTTCACCATCGGATAGGAAATATCCGGCAAATAGTTGACCTCAAGCTGCTTAAGGCTGAACAGACCCGTGACAAAGATGGCCACGGCCAACACCGTAATAGCAACAGGTCGTTTGAGTGCGGCTGCAGTGATCTTCATTATTTATCACCTTTCGTGGCCAAGCTCGCCTGTTGAACCTGGGCACCCTCCTTGAGGTTTAGATTTCCGGCAATGACGATCTCGTCGCCAGCCTGGACACCCTCAAGAATCTGCACGCGCTGCCCCTGTTCCAGACCCATTGTGACCTCGTGCCGGCTTGCCTTGCCGTCGGTCACCACGTAAACAACCTTATCGCCTCTGGGCGTGGTCACAATGGCCGCATCGGAAACCACAATAGCATCCTCCACCACACGGCCCTGCACAGATAGTCGTGCGAACAAACGCGGAATCAACTCCACCGGATCAACAATCCTTGCCTCGATGAGACGCGTGCGAGAGTCTCTCTCAAGCCTGGGATAGACCCTCTCGATATGCGCCTTAAACGTCTTGCCCGGATACGCATCCAGCCGAACGATCGCTTCACTTCCCTTGCGAATGTTGGCAGCGGCGCTTTCAGGCAGCCCAGCCCGTACGACCAAAGATGACGGGTCCATCATCTTGAGCAGCGGCGAACGTGGTGTGGCCAGGTCTCCCGGGCGCACATACACCTCGGTAATCACACCGGCAAAAGGGGCCTTGAGTAGACATTCATCAAGCCTGGCCTGGGCAATGGCCTGTTTGGCAGCAGACTCGTCCACAGCGGCCTGTTGAACCGCAATCTCTGTTTTCGTGGGTCCTGCCTCAAGCATGGCCAACTGTTTCTTGGCAGTCTCAAGCTGGGTTTGACACTTCACATAGCTAACACGGGCCTTCTCCACTGATTCCGCAGGAAGCGAGCCACTTTGAACCAGTGAACCGATTCGGTCCAGATCGGCCTTGGCAAACTGGGTACAATCAGCCAACTGCCGCACGGACTCTTTGGCCTGAGCGATCTCCTCTGGACGAGCACCAGCCCTGAGATCCGCCAGTTTGGCCCTGACCACGGCCAGTGTCGCCTTGGCGGCCTGGACTTCCTGCTTGTACAAGGGCCGTTCGATCTCAATCAGTTTCTGCCCAACCTGCTCTATGTGGTCCCCTTCACGCCAAGGACAAAAAGCAATCGGCCCCTCAATGGTCGACTGCATGATGATCGTATTGGCAGCCACCACATCACCTGTGGTCTCCAGCCATTCCACCAACTGCATTTTCTCAGCAACCGCGGTCTGAACACGGGTCGGTTTCTTGGCCTTGCCCTGGGCTTGACTGCTCTTACCCTTGCACCCGAGCATACCGATGACAGTCGCTCCACAAATCGCAACCACCAAAATGCGTTTTACACTTATCATACTTTTTCTCCTGTTTTCATCTAATTTGTTACCTGCACACTGCTCTCTGGGGTTATTCAGAGATCTTCCTATGGCCTGGGAATCAACAACACCGGGGTTTCCGAGTGGCGTGCTACGTTATGACTGACGCTCCCTAAAAACAGCTCACTTACGTATCCTCGGCCACGACTGCCCATGACCACGAGACTCGCCTCCCCTGCCTTGGCACGTCTGAGTATCTCCTCAATGGGTGAACCATAGACAATATCTATATCGACCTGAGCGTCGCCAATCGCATTCAACCGCGCCTTCAATAGGTCGAGTCGTTTCCGGTCGATCTCATTAAATTCTTCCAAGTGATCCTTAAGGTGTGTGCCCAGCCTGACTTTATCCTGAACGTGAAGCAGGGTGACACGAAGGGCACCGCACTCAACCATGTTGCTCACATAGTCAAAGGCACGATCCGCATGATCAGAGAAATCCGTGGTATAGAGAACGTGTTGCCTGAAATCTCGGCCCTTTCCCACAGGTACGGCCTGGCCTGTATCCCCATCCCCCTTCATGTGAATCACAAGAATCGGTCTTGTGGTTTGATGAAGGATTTCCGTGACAGTACCACCCAGGAGCATCTCGCCTGCCAAATTATGGCCATGCGATCCAACCACGACCAGACCGCAATGTCTCTCCACCGCAATGCGGGGAATTTGGCTGCCTGGAAGACCAGGTTCCGCCACCACAGTAGTACGAAGGCCTTGTTTTTCAAGCCTCTTTTTTTGAGTGTCTAAGACGGCTTCAATATGGGCTTTGATTTGATCAGGGAACGCCACGTGCTCTCGAATCGAAAAACACTGCGCCAGTACACAATCCCGGGTGCCAAGCAAACAGAGAAATTTGGCACAGTCAATGACAGCGAGCGAGGACGGTGACGAATCAGTGGCAATGAGCACTTTGCTAAACATCAATTAGACTCCTTTTGATCTGTCTATGACCTCAGTAATTCCTTCCAGAAACACAACGATAGTGCTTCTGCTCTCATTCGATCTCACCTACGGCCAGGCGGAACTGGGCTAGAGCCGTGTTGTAGTCCGCCAAAGCACGATAGTAATTGGTCTGCGAATCCAACAGGGCTGACTGGGCATCCAGGACATCTATGATCGCCCCTTTGCCCAAATCGTATTTTTCCCGTTCAATACGGAGAGATTCCTTGGCCTGTTCAGAGGCCTTTTGCGTCACATCAATCCTGGCATGTGTGGACTTTATGTTTGAAACGGCGGTCTCCAGTTCAAGCTTGATTTGAAGCCCCAATTTGCGTAATGCTTCCTTTTGAACCATCAAACGACTGCGTTCACGCCTGACTCGGGCACTGATCCTACCGCCTTCAAAAAGCGGGATCATGGCGAAGACTCCGACATCCCCAGCTTCATTGCTCAATGATGAATCTGCAGACCATTGATTGCCATAGGACGCGCGCAGCGATACTGACGGCAATCGCCCTGCTTTTGCCAGGTTGACTCTTTTCTGCTGAGCCGCAGTCTGTGATCTCAGGGATTGATAATCCTGCCGGCTGTTAAATGCCCTGGCAAAACTTGAATCAAGGTCTACAGGCACATCCGCCAATGTAAGTTCACCTTCAATTTGAAAAAGATTGTTTTGCCTGTCTAATCCCAGGAGGCTGGCAAGCAAAAAGCGTTGTATATTAAGCACATTGCGTTCCTGTAACAAACGCTGCTCAATATCGGCAAGCCGGACCTCTGTTCGCAGTAGATCAACACGCGCCGCCTTCTGGGCATCAAACAGCTCAGCCACTCTCTTACGGTGTTCGTCCAAGGTCATTTGCGAAAACACCAATGAGTCAATCACGGCCTCTCTGCCAAGCATGGCATAAAACACATTCGACACATTAAATACCAGTTCCCTGCGACTTCGACGGTGCTGATGCTTTGCTGACTGAGTGACCAATTCAGCAGCTTCCACCTCGTTTTTGAGTCTTCCACCAGTGTATAACGGCACACTCAGAACGAGATTTCCCGACACCACCTCATCTGCAAATCCTAGCACCTCTTGACCGCCAGATCTTCTAGGCGTGATAAGCCGGTCATCCATGTATTGGGTGTACCCCCCCACCGCACTGATCTGCGGCAACAATTGTCCCTGTGCAATGCTCTCTTGGGCCATCGCTGTTTCCGTATTCCACCTCTTACGGGCGATATCAGGATTGTTTTTGAGAGCAATATCAATGCACTGCTCAAGAGACAGTGGAGTTTGAACCACTTGGGCGTCAGAGATACCTTTGGTAACAAGTGCATTTTGGGTGTGATCATCTGATTCTGCAAAAAGAGGCTGTGCCAAAAATGAAACAACCAACAGGGCAATAAAGCGAAATGTCTGTAATCTACACATTGAATACTCCTTGTTTCAGTATTAACAATCTCATATAGGCACAATCCAACGCAAGGGGTGTGCCAAAAGAAATCATAGCAGAACACACAACCACAACTTCTTACATACAAACTATTTACAACGAACTGACTTTCTCAAGCAGGGATGTTTCCTGTAAAAAGCGGCATCGAGTTAGCGCAAACCTCAGAACAGGGTTGCGCTAACTCAGACAATTGGTTTACGACCCGTTAGCCCGTGTTATGTGCCATTAAACCTGGACACTCTCGGTAATTACCTAATTTTTAAGTAATATTATGTTTTGGCTATGCTTTATCTCGGAAGGTGGATAGCATTGAAAATGTATACTGCATGATTACTGCGCCGTATGAGACTTGCGTTGGCCCCAAACGGCGTGGCACAGAAAGGGGATTTCTTAGGAATGTGAGTGTTCTATATAGAGGTTTGACTGGTTTACGTCCAATGCATCAACCACGGCCAATTTGCTGGGCTCCCACTGTGTCAGCATCCTGGAGACCCATCATGCCGGACCTGACGACGACTATACCCTTGATGAAGACATGATTTACCGCAGACCCGTGACCGGAACCCTGACCATCACAGCCCACGACAACACTGACACTGAGCAGGTCACCGGCAAGATCATCGGCCAGGTGTAGGGTCTCTTTGTGGCTGACCTCAACGCGGCCCATGCCACGGTCACGGATGAGGGGACTGTCATCATTGATTTCGGCGGCGTTCTACAGGGCGGCCCTGAACTGCAGGTCACGGAGATCAAGGCCACCGGGACCTTTTCGGGCATATGCCCGATCAGCTCGTGGAGCCTCCAGACGTCCGGCACCGTCACGCTCGCACGCGTGGCCCGTCCTTGACCTGCAAGAAAACATCTTGGCCGCATTGGGAGAGTCTGTGCTGCAACTGGCTGCCGAAGAAGAGATCATGCTGGCAGGCTGGTATCACCGTGAAGCCATTACCCATGTGAAACTTTACACAGGCGCCCTGTAGATTCATGCATTAGAAAGGCTTGTTATTAAGAAATAAAATACTGTGAATTCGTTAACATTTGCGGTTTAACTAGCAATGTGGAACTTAGGTAAGGAGAAAGAGTATGAGGAAGCGATTAATTGGTAAGGGCCTGTTCATGGCAGTCGTTATTGTGGGACTCTTTGTCCTTCCGGGCGTGCTGTCAGCCCAGGGCAACAGCGGATCGGCCAATATAGTGCCGGGCAGCTTCATCTGCCAAGTCAGCGATTTAGAGGATCCTTTTCTAATAGGGCAGCAGGCCGTCAAAGCCACTGGCGGTCGGCTCGGCCATGTGTATGAACACGGTTTCAGGGGATTCTCGATTTGGGTCCCGCTCGGGATCGTCAGGGCCCACCTGCGTGCCCAACGGGGCGTGAGCAAAGTCGAATCAAACTTGATCATGCACACATGCGAGCAAACCGTGCCAACTGGTGTGGCCAGGATTGGTGGTACAGCCAACGTTGGTGCTGACTGCAGTGGCATTGGCATCGCGATCATCGATACTGGAATTGACGTTGATCACCCAGACTTATACGTATTGGGAGGTGTACACTATTACTCTATCAACACGGGTCCGCCATCTCGGCGGGGTGCACACGAGGACGATAACTATGATGATGACAATGGTCATGGTAGTCACTGTGCGGGTATTGCTGCGGCACGAAATAATGACATTGGCGTGGTGGGCGTTGCCCCAGGTGCACAACTCTACGCTGTAAAGGTTCTGGATTCCAGTGGTAGCGGATACTTGAGCGACATTATAGCTGGCATCGACTGGGTCACAGCGAATGCTGGTTCGATTGACGTTGCGAACATGAGCCTCGGTGGACAGGGAATCAGCTCAGCCTACCAAACTGCGATTCAACTAAGTGTTAACGCAGGCGTCACATATGTAGTAGCGGCCGGTAATTCGGGTATGGATGTAGATGGCCCTGATGGTGAGTTTGGAACGAGTGACGACTTCATCCCTGCGGCCTATTCCGGGGAGATCACAGGGGACTTCATGACAATTTCGGCACTGGCTGATTCGGACGGATTGCCGGGTGGTGTTGGGGGTATGACCAGCTATGGCCCCGATGATTCATTTGCCCCCTTCAGCAACTACAGTGCGGCTGGAAAGATTGATTTGATGCTGCCCGGTGTGGACATCTACTCAACTGTCTTGGGCGGCGGCTATGGCGATAAGAGCGGCACAAGCATGGCCTCTCCGCACGCAGCTGGCTTGGTTGCCCTGGCCAAGGCCGGATATGCCACTGGCAGTGTTGCACAGTACAGTTCCTGTGGCTTAGCCGTGTTCAATGATATAGATGGTGACCTGGAGGATATAGGTTGGGCCACTGAGGGCGGGTGTACCCTACCTCCAGTCGATTATCCCCCAACTGTGAACATCACGGCACCTTTGGATGGAGGCACAGTTGACGGTTTAGTTACTTTGAAAGCGACTGCCGCAGATGATGTCGGAGTAGATCAGGTTGATTTTCGCGTGGATGGTGTCAGCATTGGCCAAGGTACTCAGGATATTGACGGCGTCTGGTCTTTCGAATGGGATACGAAAACCTATGACGATGATTCTTATATTGTGAGTGCGATTGCAACGGATACCGCCTATCAGACGGGGAGCGATTCTGTCAATGTCGTGGTTGACAACGTGACTGACCCTCCTCCTGTTGAAGAATCTGTTTATATTGGTGATCTTGACGGCACCAGCCAAACCATCAATCGAAACAAATGGAGGGCTACTGTCTACATTTTCGTTTTAAGCGCGGATGGGCCACCTGTGGCACCTGTGGAGAATGCCACAGTGTCTGGAACCTGGAACCCCGGCGTCCAGATTAGCGGCACGACTGATCAAAAGGGTTGGTGTACAATCGTCTCGGGCAACATCCGCACTGGCACCGATAAGAGCGTAACCTTCACCGTGAACGATGTCATCTACGGCAATCTGGACTATGATTTGTCGAAGAATACAGATCTTGATGGTGATAGTGATGGAACCACAATTACCATTCAGAAGCCTTGATGTACAAAGTAAAAAACCGTGCATCATATGGAACTTGACCTGATCCCTGGCAGCGGCACTACTTCCCTGAGCCGCTGCCAGGGCTATTTTCTAGAGGAGCCTGAGAGCTCTCGGCTCACTGCATCAGTAGAATGGTTGGACCTTAACTGTACCGTCTTCAGCAGATCATTCTAATCATTGAAGTCGAACCTATCATAGTAAATCCGTGAGGCCATGGCTGTGGCCCTATCTTCCAAGTCCTTCGAATGCCAAAATGTCTTTGTGTCAACGACTTTGTTATCCTGGTCAATAAGTATAAGCGTATTCATCGCCGGTTTATTGTAGGCCTCCCAAGCCATGTGCGACATGTCGCATAAACACATGACATTCTTTATCGAGGCAGGAAGTGTATAGGGTGATAAACGATAAATACAATGATTCGTTGTACGCTTACATTTTTCATGGAACCTCAGAGGCCTTGCCGCTGATCGAGTCCATACGGGACCTGAGGTCGCCAGTATCGCCTTCGGTGAACCACGTGTGCGGCCCCCCCCGCACCAGGTCGATGTTCGGTCCGCTGATAGGCAAAGGACAGGCCAAATGAAGAAACCCTCTACATCGACTTGAAAACAAACCAGGATTTCTCATGGCTCCTTGAAATGCTCTCGTATCCGATTGACAGGTCCAATGGTGTCGATCTTGCCATGGGACATGACCACAATCCGCGTACCTATTTCAAAGGCCTCCTGAAGGTTGTGGGTGACATATACGAGTGTGAAGCCAATGTCTCTTTGCAGTCTGAGAATCTCTTTTCTGAGTTGAAGGTTTAATTCCATGTCAAGACTGGAAAGAGGTTCATCCATTAGAAGGGCCTGGGGCTGCAATATCAGTGCCCGGGCCAATGCCACACGCTGCTGCTGGCCGCCGGACAGTTCGCCCGGCTTGGCATCAATATAGGTCTCCATATGCACAAGTTTCAGCATCTTGGCTATTTCTTGTATGCGCTGTCGGGCAGGCATTCCCTGAGACTTCAAACCAAACTCAAGATTCCCCCGCACCGTTAGATGAGGCCAGAGTGCCAGGTCCTGAAATACCATGCCCAGATTTCGCGTCTCCGTTTCCTGCATGGCCTTGCCATCTACAGCCACCACTTGTCCGTCTATTTCAATCATTCCCTTATCAGGCGTGGTGAAGCCGGCGAGAAGGCGGAGCACCGTGGTCTTTCCACAGCCGGAGTGGCCCAGGACAGCTATTCGCTCACCCCTGGCAATCGTCAGGGAGAAATCACATACTGCCGCGCGCTGACCGTAAGATTTTGATACTGATCTGAAAACAATCCCGCTCATAATGCGAGTCTCCTTGACCTAAAGAGCATCACTAGAAATCCCAAGGGAACCAAGGTCGCCACCACCATGATCACGCACAATGCAGCAATAAAGTCCGCGGATCCATTGGCCATAAGTGTAAATATGCGCACGGGAAATGTATCGTGGCCCGGTGGATAGACCATCATGCTAATGCCCGTATCGCGCAGACAGAATATGTATCCGACCAGCCAACCGGCCAACAACCCGCGTCTGGCCAGAGGTACGACAATCAACGCTATACGGCGAAGCCACCGCGCACCCACGATCTGAGCGGCTTCTTCCATCGACGCAGGGATCTGAGTCAACGTGGACGCTGTGATGCGACTCGTTAAAGCGGCATATTGAGCAATATTGCCGAAGATGATGATCGTCGGGGTGGCATAGATCATGTTCGTTGACGGTCTGTTCCAAAGCAGCACCAAACCAATACCCATCAAGGTGCTGGGCACGGCGAAAAGAAACAGGGTCATGGAATCGATGCCTTGCCAAAGTGACAGCGCTTTGGTATGGATAAGATAACCCAAAAAGAAACCGAGGATACTCAGTGCTGAGGCGCCAACGACTGCATAGGTAAGACTGCGCAGCAAGCTGTCAGCACCCCTGGCTATGGCCCGTGCGTAAGCATCAAAGGACATGGACTGTAGCACCAGCACCAGCATGGGCAACAGGACAATGAAAAAACAGAGGGCACTCACGGCAATCAGATATCGATTGCGCATGCGCCCAAGTCGGATCACCAGAGTTCCGTTGCCGGCAGAGGCAAGCTTCACCTCGTAGGTCTTCTTGCGCAGGAACACCCTTTCGACAAACAGAACCAGAAAAGTAATGACAGCAAGGGGCACGGCGGCAGCAGCAGCGGCCCCGAAGTCGTAGAAAGCGGAGAACTGAGTGAAGGTTTCTACGGGAAACACATTGTACCTGAGAAACGTGGGAACTCCGAATTCACCCAGTGTCAACAGGAACACCAGTAACGTGGCCAGCAGGACTCCGGGCAATATCAGAGGAATAGTAATTCCTTTAAGCACGCCCGGCCATCCCGATACAATTCTTCCGGCTTCTTCCAGACGGGGATTGATGGTCTTCAAGAAGGTCATGGTCAGGAGCATCACAACAGGCAGAAACGTTGAGAACAGAACCAATACACAGCCCGGCAGTCCAAAGAGCCACCCGGATGTCCATTCCGCGACAGATGGACTTAAGAAGCGATCCAGAAAACCCTCTCTGCCCAGAAGGAGGGACCAGGAGACAGCGATTATATAAGAACAACACGCTTGGTCATCAATAACCAACCCACTGCTTAAGATAGGGCTGAATTTCCTCCATTTTGTGGGCGACCTGTCCGTAGTTGATATCCATTGC
>Ga0307990_1000991_pt1 | contig 24308 bp, 22 predicted proteins | sample EllFjometagen129_FD_203168 | JGI IMG/M metagenome (GOLD analysis project Ga0307990, IMG submission 203168) | Marine microbial communities from Ellis Fjord, Antarctic Ocean - #129 | ecosystem: Environmental > Aquatic > Marine > Unclassified | place: Southern Ocean | collected 2014-10-08
CATATTAAGTTTGAGCATATCATGATATTCCAAAGGATTGAGAAGGAAAATATTTTTATTTTTTAGTATTTTTGGTAAGAGACCAAATGATTCTAATTGTTTTTTAGTTCTTGGGTGCATAGTCCATATTAAAGGCATATCGTGAGCAACTTCTTTGATTAAGAAATTGATAAAAGGTTCAAGAATTTCTTTTTTATCAACATTAGAAGGACGGTGAAGAGTCATGAGAGCGTATTGAGAAGGGGAGAAAGAGAGAATGGAAGATTGTCCGTCAATTAAATTATTACTGATTATTTCATCTATTGATATTTTAGATGCCTTTTTGCGATTAGCGTCCAAAGTGTCTATCATTATGTTACCGACAAATTTTATTTTTTTTTCAGACACACCTTCTTTTTTTAAATTTTCAATAGAAATTCTGTCCGGAGTTAATAATAAATCACTAAGTCGGTCAGTAACAAGACGATTAATTTCTTCGGGCATATCCAAATCATCAGAACGAAGTCCTGCTTCTATATGACAACATTTTATATGTTCTTTTTTTGCTGTAACAGAACAGGCAAGTGTGGCATTAACATCTCCGACTACAACTACCCAGTCAGGTTTATGTTTTTTTAACACTTTTTCAAAGGCAATCATTGTTTGACCAACTTGTTGTGCGTGTGTTCCCGAACCTATTTCAAGATTAATATCAGGTTTAGGGATATTGAGTTCCTTAAAAAAGGATTTTGACATACTATCGTCATAGTGCTGTCCTGTATGGACAAGAAGATGGGTAAGGAGTTGCTGGTTACTGGTTGCTGGTTGCCTGTTAAATTCCTTGATTGCTTTGATAAAAGGAGCAATTTTCATAAAATTAGGACGGGCTCCAACAACAGAAATTATTTTCATGCTATTTTTTATTATAGAGTTTTATATAAATCTTTCCATTACGGGTTTTTTGTTTCAATTCTAAAATTTTAGAACTTAAACCTTAATATTAGAACAAAAAATTGAGTGATGTTTTTTTTACTCTCCCCTTTTGGTTCCCCTCTCTACGAGTAGAGAGGGGTTAGGGGTGAGTATAAAAAACACAAAAAACAAAATAGCAAAAATTAACAATTTTACCCCTGTGAAATATCCGCCTTAGGCGTATGAAATTTTGATTAGGTTCAAATTAAATAATGCTTCGCATTATTTAACGGGGTAAAATTAGAGCAATTAGAAATTATAAAAAATATACTAACGTAAAATTGACTATCGTAAAAAAGCAACCCCACTGTAAACTCGTTAATCAAAATACTGATAATTAGGATTTTATGATTTGCAAAATAATATTATTACGGAAAAAAAACGATAATTCCATTTTACCCTTAAATCCGCAAGGATTTAAGAATATTCCTAAAAAAGGGCTTACGTTATTTGATATTTTTTGTACTTTCATTGCGAAAAATTTTATTTACCTACTTTTTTGTTTTACACCGCTAAAATAGGTAAAAATTTTCAGTTGTCAGATATTGTGTAAAACTACTTCTACACAATGTTTTGACAACTTTTTAATAAAATCTTTGCGGATTTAAGGAAACTCTGAAAGAGTTTAATTTGAATAACCATAGATACAATCTATGGTTAATAATAGATAATTAATAAACAATCCTGAAAGGATTGAACCCCTTCGGGGTTCTATATAGATAATATTTTTTACCACGCATTTTATACGTGGTTATTCATATTTTTCCCTTTCAGGGAAATTTAATCATTAAAAAGTATAAACTATTTTTTATCTTTTTTGAAAGATGCCTTTATTTCTGATAAACCTTAAATCCGCAAGGATTTAAGAATATACATAAAAAAGGGCTTACGTTATTTGATATTTTTTGTACTTTCATTGCGAAAAATTTTATTTACCTACTTTTTTGTTTTACACCGCTAAAATAGGTGAAAATTTTCAGTTGTCAGATATTGTGTAAAACTACTTCTACACAATGTTTTGACAACTTTTTAATAAAATCTTTGCGGATTTAAGGTTTATGAACAAAAACATCTAACAATCTGAAAATTAAATATCGGGTCAGAAGTTTTGAAATTATTTTTTTTTGTTCGATTAGTTCGTGTTGTTCGTTGATAATACTTTTTCAACTAACAAAACAAACTAAACTAACTATTATTTTTTTTTCGTATTGTTCGTGTCATTCGTTGATAATACTTCTTCAACGAACTATACTAACTAAACTAACTATATTTTTTTTTATTATTTTTCTTTTGTTCGACTTGTTCGTGTTGTTCGTTGATAATACTTCTTCAACGAACTATACTAACTAAACTAACTATATTTTTTTTTGTTATTTTTCTTTTGTTCGACTTGTTCGTGTTGTTCGTTGATAACATTTTTATTTAAATTTCTCCTGATACTCCGGGTCTTCTTTCATGATTTTCACACTTTTAGGATAGTTTTCTATTCACCCCGTGAGATAATTAAATTATGATTCAAAAACAAATTATCTTTCATAGTATCTAACGGGGTAAACCCTGTGAGATAATAACATTTGTTTTTCTTTTTTATATCTTTGTTTTGATCTATCTAACGGGGTAAACCACACCATAAAAGCAGTTACATCTATTTTATCTGTTACCATTTTGTGGCGATTACTTAGAGCCAATTTTAATAATTCTTCTTTTGATAATGTTTTTTTATACTTTGCCAGAATAAAATTTTATACCATTCTAATGGATTATCTGCCCAATTGTGCGGATGCGTAGAAATCATTATTTGATTGGGTAATTGATTAGATTTATATAAATTAATAATATCCTGAGTTGAATTTATTTTAAACTTAAAATTAGTTTCTACCTTATCACGAATAGAAACATTCTCATTATTCCAAGCTCTCCCGGCATCTGTAATATAAAAAACCTTATCAAAATCTAAATCAAAATATGGTTCGCAAATTATCCTATATTTTTGGTAATCACATTTTTCCCAAAGTTTACGATTATCCCATTTGCTTAACGGACTTCCGTGCATGCAAATGGTTTTGACAGGATAAAATTGGCGAAAATAATTTAAATTTTTTTCAAAAGATTGTATGGCTTTTTGATAATCGCCATTAGCATTAGCAAGGTCTTCGTAATGATAGCCAATTTCGTGTCCCAATTCTACAATTTGTTTTATTATTTTGGGTTGGTTACTTTCTTTGCCAATCCTAAAATAATATGATGCTTTTATACCTAATTCATTTTCGATATTTGCTATCTTTAACGCATTTTTAGGTTTGCTATCTACATCATGACGAAGGATGATTACTTTTTCTTGGGGTTGTTGGACAAAATCTTGCAGAGTTTGAAATGAATAGCCTTTGCGAGAAAAATCCTGTAAAAATCTTTTATATGCCTTTAAGGTAAAGTCTTTCATTTTATTAATAAATCATAATTATCAAACAATCTTAATAAACTGAGATCTGATATACTGTCTGATATAGCATAATTGTAAATGTATTTGTCCATTGGATATTCTCTTTTAATAAATTTTTCTTTATTTTCCCCATACATATTAATAAACTTATTATTATAATAACCGCTACCAAAACCGATCCAACCTAATTTGTCGGCTATTTTTTGAACATATCCGGTTGGAGAAGCGCTACATAAAACATTCGTTGTTTCGTCTTTTTCTGAATTAGTTTTTATTAATGAAATAACATCTTTATTTATATTTTTAAAAATTATTCTAGCAAAGTTATCATATAATTGAGGGGTTGTTGCCCTTGATTCAAGGATAGTAATAATATTTTTTTTAAAATTGCTACGGCTAATTAATCTGGAAAATCGAAGAAATGAAATTATTATGATATTAAAATCACATTTAAATATTTGATGAAAAACCAACTTGCGGAATGAGTCAAATGGAACAAGTGTATTATCAAGATCTATTACATTTATTTTCTTTTTCATAATATTTTTCTTAACAATAAACTAAGCCATCCTTTGGGATCATTAAAAAAATTAACATCGGCTCTGTTATATTTGAAATTTCTAATAAATGTTATAAAAGGTCTGAAATTCCCATTAAAAATATATTTTAAAATGACTATATAAATAAAAGGTGAAAAAAAAGTTTTTTTATTATTATTATCCACATGAAATCGCGATTTACCAAGAATTGGTTCAAAATAATTAATTCCATTTTGTAACCCTTGATTTATTGATCCCCAAATTCTCGGATTTACTTCTATTAAATATAGCTCATTATCAGCAGTAAGTTTAAATTCAAACATCGCAAAACCTGTCCAGTTGACCGCCTTTAAAACTTTAGTCGAAATTTCTTTCATTCTAATATCATTAAAAGTATCACGATATACACTAGAACCGCCAGTCACAGGATATTCAGCTAAACGTTTATGGCCATAACCAACAAGAATATTTCCATTTTTTGCATAAACCGAATATCCTACACCAGTTCCTTTAACAAGTTCTTGAACAATAATATTTTTTTTACCATTGTATTGAATTAATAATTTTGAAAAATCTCTATCTGTTTTAATATATCTTACACCTTTAGCAGAAGATTGATTAGTTGGTTTAACTACACAAGGGGGTTTAGCAGAACCGATATTATCATAAGTTTTGGGAATTTTTATACCCAGACTAGATGATAGCGACATTAACTGATTCTTATCATTTAATATTTTAAAAGTTCTGTAATCACTAACATAATTTAAACTATGTGCAAATTTTTCTTTTTGATAAATAATTAACTTTATAGAGTCATTTATAACAGGGAAAAAATAGTCAATGTTGTATTTCTTAATAATATCCAAATAGGCTTCAATATCATCTTGACAAATAATAAAATGTTTATCTGCATTTTTAGTTCTAATATATTTAGTAAATTTTCGTGAATCAAAAGAATATATTTCAATTTTAGGATATACACTTTTAAGGAACTTGACAACTGTCATAGCTTTATTGCTGGAAATATCACCAATTAATATTTTCATATTATTTAAATCTACTTTGATAATTGGGATTTTTTTTCATTATTGTGAAAGATTTAGGATAATTTTCTATAAACCAAACCATAAAAGCAGTTACATCTATTTTATCTGCGAGCATTTTTTTACGACGGGTTTGGAATTCTTGTTTGAGATTGGGAGTATTTAGTAAGTCTAATGCTTTTTCTAAAACACCATTTGAATTTCTAAAGCCATAAATTAAATTATATTTATGTTCTTCTTCTGTACAATATCCTACTTCAAGACTATTTACATAAATAGCAGGTGTACCCAAACAAGCACATTCAGATGCCATGGTAGCACCTTCACCGAGAAATAAAGTTGCATAAGCCAAAGCATCATGCATTTTTTCTGGTGGTATCTTGATTTGATATTGTTTTAAATCATCAGGCAATTCTCCTTCGGATGAAATAAATACCTTAGCATATTTGGAAAGTTCTTTTACAGCTTTCCTTTTCATTTCCAAACTTAAACCGGATTGACCTACATCATGTAAAGCATTCCAGGAAACAAAACGCATTATAATATATTTTTCATCTTTTTTAACTCCAAGCAACTGCAAAACAGAAAGATCAGGTTTAAAATAATTTGGATGAAGATAACACAGCTCCATATATCCATTAAAACGAATTTGCTTTTTGCCTAAATTTTTATTGTAACAAGATGGTGTTAAAATATATTTGGAAAATGGATCAGTTAATAAATGATGAAATTTTGCATGTTCTGTATCATTTATAGAGATGTGAGGTATTCCAAGTAACCAACTTGCAATTGCAGGATAGGGTGTGCCAAAACTTATTATTATATCTGGATTAAATCCCATTGCTTCCCTGTATATAAAATAAATCGATTTAAAAAAATATAATATCTTTCCTCTGAGACTATTTTTGCCTTTTCCTCTGTTAATAAAAGGTATAATATATTTTTTTAGCAAATAATGTTCTATTTCTTTGTTGCGGGAAATAATCAAAAATTCATGTCCTTTCTTTTCCATTATTTTAATATAATTTTTAAAATAATGCACATGAGCAGGATGATTTATGTCTATTAGTATTTTCATATATTTTTAATATTCCTTCAAATGTTTATTTTTAAATGCAATTATCTGTTTCGGGTTTTCTATCAACATCGTGACGGAGAATTACAAAGGGGAGAGAGGGAGAGGATGCGAATGGGTGATTGGGCGAAGAAATGTATTGTTCAAGGGTAAAGAACTGGTAATTGCTTTTTTTGAATTCTTGTAGCAATTGTTTGTAGGTTGTGAGGGTGAAATCCTGAGTACTGATAAACTTCATAAATTTTCAATTATTTATTATTCCATTTCAATTCTTTTATTTTTCTTTTGGAATTAATATTAATATCATATTTCAAACTCATTTTAATAGAGTTCTTAGAAAATTGTTTGCGTATTTCTTTTGAATTATTCAATTTTAATATCGAATCAAAAAGAGCTTTCGAATTCCTTTCCGGAATCAGATATCCATTATATTCATCTATACATATTTCAGGGATACCTGAAACATTAGTACTAATTATGGGTAAACCGTATGATATTGCTTCCATTAATACTACAGGAATTCCATCTTGATCATTTTTCAATGATATCGCTGGCAAAACAAATGCATTTAAAGAATCAAAAAATTCTTCTTTTTGTTTCCCTTTAATTTTACCTATATAGCTTATGCTTTCCGATAAATCATTTGACATGACAAAATCAACAAATTCATTCTTTAGAGGGCCATCACCTGCAAGTGTTAGCTTTATTTCTGAATAGCCTTGCTTTTTTAACTCCAAAAAAGCATTTAACAAATATATGATGCCCTTTTTTTCAACAAACCAACTAAGCAAACCAACAACAAAAATATCTGAATTGCTTCTTTTTTTACTTTCAATTTCTGTTATTAAATTTCTATTAACACCTAACCTAGATAACACAATTTTATCTGACTTAATGTACTTATTAAAAACATATTTAATATTAAACTCGGAAATACTAAAAGCTTTATAACAATTATTTACAAGATAAGCAAACCATTTATTATTATAGTAAATATCATAAGCATGAAATGTGAAAGAAAATCTTGGCTTATTATTATAGTATTTTTTAACTAAAAGTGATAAAATTGCTGCTTGTGTAGCAAATTGAGCATGTATATTTGAGTTTTCAGGAAACTTACTAATGTCTAATTTTAAAAACCAGCAAACACTTTTAAATCCAATAACTCCATTATAGTCTAAACCAAACTTACCTATATTATTAAAAATAAAAACAATACTAATTTTTATTTTTTGAAATAAGTTACCAAAGGATTTTTGTGGATACGATATCCTAACACCATTCTTAATTAAGTTTTTAATATCAGTATCATAAAATTCATCCTGATTTCTTAGAAAAATAATCTCATATTTCGTTAACTTAGAAAAAGTTAAAAGCTCATCCATCATCCATGGAGCCAGATTCTTTATTATGTACTTCTTGTTATACATATAAATATTTATAATTTAACAGCTAAACGTAAAAGCTAATCTTTAGTTTTTCTAAAAAGGACACATGTGGTTTCAAAATTCTTAAATAACCACATATATTTTGGAATTATAATATTTTTCCATTTATCGTACTTATAAAAAAACGCAAAAGTTCTTAATATGAGAGAAATAAAAGAAGTTGGAAATAAAATTAGGTATTTAATATATTTAAAATCTTTAACTTTCTTACCTTTAATTAAGACACATTTATTGAATAATTTGGTAACCTCTTCAATATCTGGCCTAAATAAGTTATCGATTGGGTCATAATGCTTTGGGTATGAAAATGGCCCAGAAAATATAATGAATTTTCCTTTAGGAATAATACCTTGAATCTTTTCAACCATTAAGCTGATATCATTAACATGTTCTAATAAGTTAAATACAAGAATTACATCAAAATCTTTTTTTATTAGTTTAGAATAAAACTCATCATCAAAGATATCACCTACTAAATCAACACCTTCCATTTCAACAATATCAACATTGAATAACGTATGCCCTTTTTGTAAAATTGGAAGAATTATATTTTTATTGATATGTGGTTGTCGTTTAATATATTCTTTAGATTGACTTCCAAAATTTAAAACTTTCAATTTCTCTTTAGGAAGAAGTTCTAATAACTCTTTTAAATATTCAGATTCTTTAATTAACATCTTTAATAGTTGTGTTAGTATGTTGTGTTGGGAAAAAAATAAATACCCCAATAAAAACAGAGATATCTCTCAGCAAGAAATAAATACTATTTTCAAAAATCCTATAATATTCTTTTTGACTTTTCTTAAGTGATTTAAAAATAATAATACTAAAATATACTATTAGAAATAGGATTGATTTATATTCCATTAATAAATTAATAATAATAATCAATAATAAAAAGATTGAATATTCATTTCTAAAAAGTCTCCCATACATATATCTATTCAATATGTTTTTTCTATATAGCAAACTACGAGCATATAAATGGTTCCAGGAAAAAAGATCTCTCCACATTCTGTTTTTATCCAAATACGATATCGTATGATGATTTGCTGCAATTTCTTTTTTTCGATGAAGAAAGATTCTTTTTTTTGCTAATCGCAATCCTAAATCTATATCTTGACTCTTCTTAAAAACACTTCGCATTCCTCCTATATCATTCCATATACTACTCTTAATTAAAAATAAGCCTCCCGTAACCTTTTCAATGGTATCAACATCTATATTAAGATATGGGAATTTTGAAATAAAATTGTTATCCTTATCATAATAATAGTTCATCCAATTACCAGAAACAAAATCATTATTTAATCCCTCTTTTTCTGAATATACTAAAGGTAAAAAATCAGGCATTATTTCCATATCTCCATCTATAAAAAACAAAACATCACCATTTGATTCTTTTGCACCAATGTTCCTACCGATTGCAGCATTATAAACATCGGTAATTTTAAAGATTTTTATTTTTTTAAAACTCTTAGCAATTTCTATACTATTATCGCTTGAGTTAGAATCCACATAGATTACTTCATAATTTATTAGCTTGTTATATTCCACTGTCTTAAAAATACTTTCAAAGCATTTTTTTAATTTCCATCCTTCGTTTTTACCGATTACTATAAATGAGATCATTATATTAAGTTATATAGTTATTTTTTGTTTCATAAATAACAGAAATTGCCAAAAAACTACTAATAAATGACATTAAATTAATATTATTAATAGATTGAATATAGAAAGTGGAAATAAAAAATAATATAAATATTATTGTACCAGTTAAATAATATTTATTACGTTTAAACCTTTTTATAAAATATAATATTATAAATAAATAAAAAGAATAATTAATAATCAATCCTAAGTATCCTGATTGAGAAAGTCTAAACAATGATTCGCTTTTAATATCAGTAATAGAGCCAAGTTTAAAGCTTTTTACATTCAAAGTCCTGCTTTCTGCAACAGCATCAAGTCCTAATCCTAATATTTTATTTCCAGTTGTATTGAGTCTTTTATTAACATAAATAAATCCTCCTATTCGTGATAATTTTTGATCATAGGTACCAAATGTTTCACCTTTTTTTTCAAATGAAAAAATATAATATTTTTCAAAAGCCGTTCCAATATTGTTTATTAAGACCCCACTAAAAATTAGATTTGATATAATAAGAATCATACTTATAAATAACCCAATGTAAAAGAGATTACTAATTTTATTTTTCAACTTTTTATTTGTAAAAAATATAATAAACAATATAGCTATAATCAATAATACATTTGCGCCTCCTGAAAAAATAAAGGCTAAGGGGATTAAAAATATATAACTGTATTTACGATTTAAATTAATAAATGAATATACAAAAAATATAACAAGGAAAACCCCGACAACACCAGTACCACCAGCACCAAATGTACCTGAAGCTATATCATAACTATTATATGGAGTATTTTCGCTAAGAGAAGCTCTAAAATTAGAATAAAATAGGAATAATAAATATTCAATTGGTACAATTATAATTTGAATATATGAAATTTTAGTAAAAGTATCGTTATATATCTCATCTTGATATATAAACATTATATGATAAAATATATAAAATAAAACAAAAGGTAAAATTGCTTTTCTTATAGATGCAATCGTTAATAAAATATTGCTATTATTATAGAATGCGGAAAAAAGTATAGTAAAGATTATTAATATAGTGTAAATTTGGAAATATCTATAAAGTTTATTTTTAGGTATCCTTTTATTTTTAGGTAGAGTAAATAGCGTAAATAAAATTAAAAAGTCAATACTCCATCTAAACAAATAGGGTAAAATGACAAAATAGTTATAAAAAAAAGGCAATAAGCAAATTAAATATATTAATAATTTACTTAGGTTTTTACTATTCATCTAATTGTTTTATTTTAATTATTTCCAACAAAAATCTCACTAATAATCTAATCACCAGTTATTTATTTGTAGAAATTTCAAAATCCATATTTTATTTAATTAGTTTTATATTAATGATAAATATATAGATGAAAAAAAAGATTATTTATTTTGTAATTTTATTATACTCCCTAATTCTAATAAGTATTCTGGTGTGAAATAAGTCATTCTTCCTGCCGCTGAAATAAATGTTAACTCTCCAAAATATGGCTTTCCATTTATTTCATAAAAATCTACACGAACCTCTGGAAAATCCTTGGATAAAATATAACATGCATTTATCATTTCATTAAATGATTTTGGTTTTGGAATATCTTTACCAACATGATAATGATCATTTGCAATTAAATTATCTGAAATATTGGTCCAGTTTAAATCATATAATGTAATTCCTAAACTATTTTTTGTTCTGTCATAACAAATAAAAGCATTGTAAGGCTTACCATTAAAACACCAAAATTTATAATCAATTAGAGAAGATGAATATTCTGAGTTACTTTCTTCTAGAAACTCCTCTGCAATTATTAAAGGTTTAATCTTTGAGTAGTGTAATACCGCACTATTAATTCCAAAATCAGTCCATTTTAGCCAATTTTTCAATTGTTTCTTTGTTTTAGAAATATTTAACAGAGCTTTATCTTTCACTAATACCACGGTCTCACATGCATTATTTGTTTTTAGAACAAACGATTCAGGTAATTTCTTAAAATCAATATCATCTGAATTATTCCATACACCATATAACTTAACCAACATATGTTCTAATCCACATTGTTTTACATATTCACGTACTTTGTATTTATCAACTAAAACAATCCATTGTGAAGTATCCGAATAAAGATTTAACCAAATAATTTTTTCATTAAGATCTTTAGGCTCTTTAAGGTCTAATTCATTATTAAATACTTTTTTGTATAGCTTCTTTGCTAATTTTTCAGGATTACGTAATCCCATTTTTTTATTCTTTTCAAGAATGTATCTTTTGCGAATTAAAACTATTGGAAAAAAAATTAGTTTTAATACTTTTCTTATTGATGAACTCATAAATCCTCTCTAATGATATTTAATGTTTTCTCCATCTTATATTTCCATGCATTATAAGAATACAGATTCTTAATAATTTTTCTGTTATGGTATATATCTTGTTCGCTTAATTTGTTATTAATAGCAACAGAATTCAAATCATCTTGAATAGTAAATAAAATTAAATCCTCACTCCTTAAATATTTATAATTAATAGAGGTTTTTGATAAAAATACTTTAAACCCCATCCATAAAGAAGTTAAAATATTACCTGCTCCAGCTTGTTGTTCAAGATAAAAAATAGCAACTCCACAATTTTGTATTAAAGCAGCATATTCAGAAAACGGCAACATGTGCATAAGAGGAATAAATCTATTTCCAAACAATCTTTTACCTTCTTTACATATTATTTTTACATAATCTTTTGTACCCTGATAACTCAAAGGAACAATAATTTTCTTCTTCTCAATATCTTTAATCTTTTCAAATACATCCAAATGGTTATTCTTATTAACAGCACTACTACCAACTAAAATATTATCACCAAAAGGTTTAATATCCTTAATTTCACTATAAAATATTAAAAATGGTATAGGATAATTAAAATATACTTGCTTAGCACGAAAAAAACTATTTTTTTGAAGCATAGCATACTCTATTGGAAAAACACCTGAAAAATAATCAATTCTATATACAGCTTGTTTGAACTGCTTATAACTATATTTATTTTGGTAAATAATATTTTTTGCTAAATGTCTTATTTTTTTTAAAAGAGCAATTTCTTTCTTAATGATTTTTTTAGTTATCGGTTTATACATACCAGAAATTTCTACTAATGGCTTTGCTGGATATCCATTACTATAGATATCATACCCCCATGCAAACCATACAACTTTAATCGCATGGTGTATTTCTTTTAGTAAATGATGAGGCATTGAATACAAACTATGTAAAATAATAACATCACAGAAATCACTATTTGAGATCAAGTCCAGAACTTTCTTCTGAGATACTGTATTTATAAAACCATTAATTTTTACATATGTATTCAATTTTTTTTTTAGGGGTAGAATATAATAATACCTATTTTCTACATTTTCTAATTTATTGAAAGAGGATGTAACCCCTTTCATAAATTTTTCATCAGGATTTATAAAGTGTACAATTTTCAATTTTCTTTTATCCATTGATATATACTTTCAAAAAAACAACATTGATTTCAGCAATTATCCTATCATTACTATATTAAAATATGCTCCATAGTTTTCTTTGATTAATAATGAATTCTTCTATTATTTAATATTTCGAAAAGATATCTTTATTTTATCACATTCAATATACTTCAAGTACTTATGTAGTTTTTAGGAGACTGTTCTGTAGTCGACTTCGAATATGGCTATATTTACCTATACCGTTTTCAAAATCTTCAATCTTATTTTTCAACACCAATATTATTACTATATTACTATGAAAAATTAATTTAAATTTATCTGGTTAATATTCTGCATATTTTACACCTATTTCACATGTATTGTCTGTATAGCAATTTTCGATCGACTAAAACAATTTCATACAGAAAATCAACTTTCTGCATGAATATAGTATTCTATTGCTTGTGCAATATACTTTTCATGATTATAAGTAATCATACATACAGAAACCAACATTTTATCTACCATCAAAGATAAATCCTCATTTCTCCTGGTTTATCTGTCTTTTTAAAACCTATCTTTTGATACACTTTCACTGCTGCAATATTTTCCGGTTTAACAAACAAATAAACCTCATTTAAATTCAGCTTATAATTTACAATCTTTAGTATTTGATTAGTCGCCTGTGTTGCGATACCTTTCCCCCAGTGTTTTTTTTCTCCAATAAAAATATGAAACTCAGCAACTCCATCTTCAATATTTGTTAATTGGACATTCCCTATATATTTGTCGTTTCTTTTCAAGCAAATAGCAAATCTTTTACTATTTTCTTCTTTCATGACTTTTCTTATCCAATCAAGTTCAATATCAGGTGTGATTTTTCTATCTGGTTTTGACCCGGTAAATTTCCATATATCAGGGTCGTTTCTCCATTTATAAGAAGTAAGAGCATCTTCGATTTGTAAGGGCCTAATATATATTTCCATATCAATAATCAGATAATAAATTAATTATTCTTTTCATATCTTCGATTTTATACCTTTGATCAATTGGCAAAGGTAACAAATATTTTGCTAGTTTATACTCAAACGAGTTTTCCTTTGCCAAATTAAAGACATTAGTCCAATATGTTGCAACAAATATTTTATTTTGTATCAGTTTCTTTTTCAATTCAGAGCCGTTATTTACAAAATACGGATAGACCATTGGAACAGTATTTGGCTCTATTTCAAGATTCAACTGATTTGTATTTTTAAGAGTATTATGTAACAATAAAAAATTTTCACACCTTCTTTTTTTGATTTTTTGATAATTAATGCTTCTAAGTATCTTACAGGTAAGGTTTGACATTGTTTTTATTGGTTTCTCTATTAATGAAGCATCATTGTTTTTGAAAGATTGATAAAACTGCTCTGCGCCAAGATCAATACGCCCAAGAAGATGCTCAAATCTTTTATAAGAAATATCTTGCTCTAATTTTTTTTCGAATTTTTTATTTGTGTAGAGATATGCTCCGTCAGGAACTCCAAAAAATTTCCGTGCAGAATAAAAGGTATCAATATTTTTTAAAGGTTTGTCAAAAAATGCCTGAGCATTATCAATTATTAAATTTTCGCCAAATTTTGCCGCTAATTGTTTTACTGTAGTCTGTTTTATACCAAAATAATTTGTATATAAAAATGCCTCATTGGTTTGTATTTTTTTTTCAAAAACAGGATTTAAATTTTTATCTATATAATAAAATTCAAAGGATATTTTTAATTTTTTAATTGGTTCTAAGATTACTTCACAAGTATAATAAGGAATATAAATTTTTTTATAGTTTTTGACTCTTAATATATATTCGAGACAATTTCTACCTGTATTTAATTTAAGAGCATTTTTATGGTATTCTACATCATTATTTAGCTCCAATTCAAAGTAACCACCAATTGCTTCCATCATATTAATTCATAGTTATCAAGCATTTTTGAAATCTCAGCAGGTGAATTAAACATCATAACATCGATAATTGACAACCCACTTTCAAATTGTTCCCGTTTTTGGTCATATTCTTGTAATTTTATTGACTGGAATTTTAGCTTAATGTTTTCTTTATTATATTTTGATTTGTCAAAAAAATTTTGTCCTCCAGGTAGATTCCAATATTCATCGGCACCTTCAATAGCATCACAAATATTTAATGCCCACTCATCTGGAGCATGAGTTTCTTTAATTTGTAAATTCATTTTTGAAAACACCACAATATTTTTTTTAATTCCTAAATATCTAAATATTTGAGTTAAAGCTCTCTTATTTAATGTTGTAATATCATTATATTCAGTAGATAATATTTCATTTAATAATTTAACTGTTGAATAATAATAGGGCGCTTTTTTTTTATAATGTTGCAACTGAGCCAATATCTTTTCTTTCCATGCTATTTTGTTATTTATCATTATATCTTTGATTAATGTTTTTTGGTGAAACTTAATCAATGGGACTTGTATGTATTGCCATCCTTCATTTGGTTTTAATATTTTGTTTCTTTCAATCCATCCATGACGTATAAATTGTGCAGTATCAAATAATATAAACCTGTCTGTATTTTTAATTAAACTAATATATCCTAAATAAGGAAAGAAATAGGGTTGCATGATTGCCATTTTCATATTAAAATCCTTTCCAATAATCTACAAATCTTTTTTTGTAATACAAATAATCTTTTTGTAATTCTTTATTTATTAGTGCAATTTTTTTTGACAATTCAGCAGGTTCCTTTTTAAACAATACCCAACATTTTGATGATGGACAATATAAAGAACTAATATATCCAAATTGCTTCATTAAAATACTCATACTTTTGTTTGTATGTAAAGCTGAATGAACTGGAGGAACAATATAAAACCAATTAGGATCTTTTGGTATTCTCTCACAAATAACAGTATGAATAATAAGAACGCCATCGTCAGCAACATTTCTGTTTATTTGTTCAATATCATCTCTTTTTGTAATATGCTCAAATAATGCACTGTTAAAAACAACTTTTTTCTTGCCTATATTTTCCTTTTCTAAATAAATAATGCCATTACTTTCAGCTGATTGTATGTATGGATCATAAATTGGCAACTCTACTTCGAAATATTTTTTTAATACTTTTGACATGCTACCCATTCCACCTCCATAATCAATAATACTTTTTGAATCAATGATTTGATTTTTAATTAGTAATTTCAACATCAAGGCTTGCTCCAAATATGGTGGCTGGTTACCTTGTTTAGGATTTGCAAGGTCTTCAATATATGAATGAAAATTAAAATTTAAAGTTTGCCAAGTAGTTGAATCCATATCAAAAACAGTTTTTGAAAAGGTAAAACCACATTTTGGGCATTTATAAAAATCGGCTTCTTCTAAAAATTTTTTAAAAGGCAGTTCCCATTTTTTATTAAAATAGAAAGATGTTTCACTATTGCATATTATGCATTTCATTTTTTAATTTTAAGATTTATTTACTATACTACAAATTGTTTCAATATATATCAAAGCTAAATTAGGATAAATCGGCAAACAAATAACTTGCTCAGCAATTCTATTAGCAACAGGCAAATTTTCAGGTTTGGCCGAATCTAAACCTTTGTATGGAGAAAATTGACTTATTAACGGATAAAAATATCTTCTGCTATAAATATTATGTTCTTTTAATTTTTCGTATAATTCATATCTACTAATGCCATATTCTTTTTCATTAACAAAAACAGGGAAACTTAAATTATAATGTTTATTAAAAAATATTATTTAGAAACGATTTTAATTATGTTGTATATGCTTTCAATGTCTAAATTATTATAAGAAGGCAAACAAATTATTCTTGATGCAATATCTTCAGAAATAGGCATTTTAGAGTAAGCTTTAACAGCTTTGATTGTGTTAAGAGAAGGATAAAAATATCTACGAGCGAATATGTTATTTTTTGCCAATTTTTTTAAAGTGTTAAGGCATCTGGTTTCGTTATCAAAAATAATAGGCATATAAGAATAGTTGTAACTATCAGGATTAAATTTTTGGAACGAAATAAAATTTAATTTTGACAATTCATCATGGTAGATTCTAAAAATTTGTTTTCTTTTTTCTTTTACATTATCAATATATTTAATATTAGCAAGACCAAGAGCTGCATGAACTTCTGTCATTTTACCATTACATCCATCTTCAACAATATTTTTATTATCATTATATCCAAAAAAACGCAATTTTTTAATTTTTTCAAATAACTCAGGGTCTTGAGTGAAACAAGCACCTCCTTCGCCCGTATTAAAAAGTTTTGTTGCATGCCAACTTGTACAGGAGATATTGCCATAGTTCATTACTGATTTACCCTTATAATTAACAGCAAATGCATGAGCTGCGTCATAGATAACTTTAAGATTATGTCGTTTAGCAATATTTTCAATAGCTTCGATATCACAAGGGTTGCTAAATGCATGAACAGGCATAATAGCTGTTGTGCGATGAGTTATAGCTTCTTCAATTTTTTTAGGGTCTATATTTAAAGTATCCGGATCTATATCAACAAAAACAGGTTCACATTTTTCCCAACGAATGGCACTTGAAGTGGCAATCCATGAAAAAGGAGTAGTAATAATTTCACCAGTAAGGTTTAAAGCTTTAATGGCAATTTGAAGAGCAATAGTACCACTTGTTACAGCAACCGCAGAATTCAAGTTAAGATAATTATTAACTTCTTTTTCCAAACGTTGGACTAAAGGTCCATTATGAGTTAATATTCCCGAATCCCATGCTTCTTTTAATATTTCAACATATTCTTCTATAGGAGCTAAAGATGGGACTGTAACGTAAATAGGTTTTTTATTATTTTGCATATTCTTTAATATTTGTCATCAAATTAGATTGATTAAGTATTTGTTTATATTGTATATCATAATTATTATTGCAAATAGCATTATAAAAAGCGTTTAGAATTTTTATAGAATGATTGTCAGCATTAAGAATAAATTTTTCATATTTATTTTGTTGTTCAATAATAATTTCAGGCATAAAGCCTGGTCCAGCAGTAAAAGCTCTCATTACAGTTAATTTTCCTGTTGATCCCCAAAGCTCTATATTATTTTGATAAAAATTATCAAACCCAAAAGCCAATTGAGAAACTATACCTGCATTGTTTCTTAACATTACAGCTCCTTGAAAATCCACTTCTTTTCCATTATTAATAAGGGTAGCTCCAATAATTTTTTGTTCAGAGCCTAAAAATAGTTGAGCAGCCATCAAAGTATATGCACCTGCATCAAATAAAGCACCACCCCCTAATTTTTTTTTATATCTAATATTTGTTTCAGCATTAAATATTGGAAATCCAAAAGAACTTCGTAAAAGTTTTATTATTCCAATTGCCCCATTTGCTATTTTTTCTTTTACAAATTCAAATTGTGAATGAAAAGGGAACATAAAATTTTCAAACACTACTAATTTTTCAGTTCTTGCAAGAGAGATAATATTTTTTGTTTCATTATAATTTGTTGTTATAGACTTTTCGGAAAATACATGTTTTTTTGCATTAAGAGCTTTAATAATCCATTCATAATGTAATCCGGGAGGTAAAGGGATATATACAGCATCAATGTCATCTCTTTCAATTAGGGCTTGGTAATCTTTAACAGCTATACCGCCAAATTTGTTTTTAAAGAGTATGGCTTTATTATAATCACGACTTGCAAAAGCAACAACATCATAATTTCCTGATAATATCATATTAGGAATTACTAAACGATTTGCAATATCGGCACAACCTAAAATCCCCATTCTAATTTTTTTCATTATAGTATAAAAAATTAAATAAAAGAGAGAGCTGAAATTAAACTTCTGGTTTGTATATTCAAATAATTATTAAATTTTAAGAATGTCAGTAATTGATGCAATGTCATCCAGCAATAATTTGTAGGTAATACAAGTTCTATATTATCATCAGCTTTAATAATAAGATTTCTGTTTTGCTCTTTGTAGAACCTGCCCCCTTCTTCTGACTGCATAGTGTCAATTATAATCTGATTAGATTTTGCGTTAATTATATAATCAAGAAAAGGTAAACTGCCAAATTTTGTTTCTTTATAATTTCCAGTTAAACATTGAACTGTAGGAGCCATTTCAATAATATCAAAATTGCCACATTCAACTTTAGCTTGCACAGCGAAATGATATATGCCATTAATCTTTTTTATAATGAATGCAATAAGACCTTCCTGAGCAGGTTGAATAAGGGGTTGCATCCAGCTACTTACTTCTCTGTTATCAATTTCAATATTTGCAGCAATAACTTTAAAATATTTATTGTCAAGATGTCTGATTTGATTTTCTTCAACAACCCAGTTGCTAACATCCGAAAGTTTGATTTTCCGAATATTTAAATCATATTTTGTTTTCATTTGCGTAAACCATGCAATAATATCGTCAAAAGAATGCAAGGCTTTATTTGTATTTAGAGCAGAAAACAGCATGTCTCTTGAAAAAGCGTTTTTTAATGAAGAGATATTAACAATTGTTTTTTCATTAATGTCACCAAACGGAATGCCTGAAATTACAGTACGCGTATCCATATTTATCAAATTATTAAAATTAATTAGTTTTTTTATTTGGCCTAAAGTAAGCCAAATAAAATTTTCACTAATTTCAATGTCTTCATTAGTTTTAATAATAATATTACGGTTTCGTTTTTTAAAAAAACGGGCACCCTGCTCTGACTGTAACTGGTCTAATAAAATTTCGCATCTATTTTGATTTTTGAAAAATTCTAAATAAGCAGGGGACTTACCTTTATGTGCACAAGTATAGTTGCTTTTAGTTGCTTGTAAGGTGGGGGAGATCTGTATTTTATTTACATTTCCGGGTTCAATTTTGGCTTGAACAAGAAAATATAAAATATCATTAAAAGTTTTAGTGATAAAGCCTAAAAACCCTATTTCCGGTTGGTTAATTATAGGTTGTTCCCATTGATTAATACTTCCATAATTGGTATAAACATGTATTCCATCAATTGAAAAAAAATTTCCTGTATTATGTTTTAAATTTGATGTCTTGTTGTCAAATTGCCATAATTTCATATCAGAAAAATTAATACGTTCAATTTTTACATTAATTGAACTATTTCTTTTATTTAACCATTTAATTACGTCATTAGTTTCAATAAAAGGATTCTCCTCAGTTAATGCTGAATGTAAAAATAAATTATATTTATTAACTGATTTTTGCATTTATTTTTTTTTGAATGAAAATATAAGTTTTGTAATTTCATTTAGCTCATTAAAATTTCCAATTTTTGCACTTACAAGATATATAATAATACCGACAACTATACCAATTAAAAGTTTTGATACATCACTACCGGCAATAAGCGTTGCCATATAAACCCCTATAGCCATCAATAAAGTAATTAATGCTATTGGTAATAAATCTTTAATTTGCTCCCATGCTCCATAATTAATCAATTTACTTGAATAATGAGTATTAATAAAAAATGCAATAAAAGATGTAAAAATTTGTCCAATCACCATAGCTTTAACGCCAAATGAAAAAGTAATAAGTATAGCAAATGTAACAAGTATTTTTTTAATAACTTCTAATTTTAGAAATAAATCAGACCGTCCTTTTACGTTTAAAATATTCAGATTAATAGCATGAACAGGATATAACATACCCGCAATACAAAGCAATTGTAAAAGAGGAACTGTGGGCATCCATTTTTCAGTAAGCACTAAACGAATTAATGGTTCTGCAACAACAGCAAGACCTATCATCAGAGGGAATACTACAAATGCTGATAATCTTATAAAGCTACTATAAGCTTTTAAAAGTTTTTCATCATCATCCTGTATAGAACTCAACACAGGGAAAGCTACTCTTTGAATTATTCCTGTTATATTTTGAGAAGGAAGCTGTTGAAATTGTTGTGCTCTCGTATAAAACCCAAGTTCTCTTGCATTAAATATTTTACCTATAATAATAAGATAAATATTTCTATAAATAGTATCTAATAAACCAGCACCTAACAATTTAGAACCAAAAGAAAACAATTCTTTAAAAGAAGCTTTAGAAAAAACTGCTTTGGGCCTCCATTTCGAAAGTATCCATAGAAAAAGAGTATTTAACCCGTTTCGTAATAATGATTGTACTACTAAAGCCCAAACACCATAACCTTTATAAGCCATTGTAATACCAACACAACCACCAATAAACACAGAAGAAAATGATGCTTTTGCCTGCGTTTTAAAATCAAGTTTTATAGTAAGTTTAGCACGTTGTACAACAGCAAGTGAAGTGATAAAAACATTTATCCCAATAACTTGTGTTAAAGATATAAGCTCCGGAATATTATAAAAATCTGCAATTAATGGTGCGGTAAAAAATAGTATCAGATAAAAGAATAAACCAACACCAATATTAAAGAAAAATGTTGTTGAATAGTCAGTTTCTGTCCGATTTTTCTTTTGTATTAATGCAGTAGAGAAACCACTATCAACAAATGTTTGTGATATGGCAAGAAAAATTGCAAGCATTCCTACTAAGCCATAATCGGATGGTAATAGTAGCCGTGCTAAAACTAATCCCATAAGGAATTGTAGTCCCTGCACAGAGAAACGTTCAACTGCGCTCCAAGCCACTCCATTAATTGCTTTCTTTTTTAAAGAACGAGTCATTAAATTTTATTGTTGTTAATGCTGATATTTTTCAAATAATTACCATATTAACTTTTTCCATATTTTTTTTGACAATCCTATTTCGCATAGCTGTTATTATACAAATTGTAATCTCTTATTATTCCTTGTTCCAAAGAATATTTATTTTCCCACCCAAGTTCACGCAATCTATCTACATTAAGCAATTTCTGGGGAGTTCCATCAGGTTTTGAAGAATTCCACTTAATTTCGCCTTTAAATCCAACGATATTTTTTATCAGTTCCGCCAGTTCTTTTATGGTTAAGTCCTTTCCTGTCCCAATATTTACAAATTCACCAAGAGCTTTTGCATTATAATTGTTCATAATAAAAACCACAGCATCGGCAAGGTCGTCTTCACCCCGTAGAATATATTTTATGTTGAATTACATCCAATTAATCAATTTATAAATAAGGACAGTGAATTATATAAATAATACAGTTAGCCAAGGAATTGCATTAATTTTACAAAAGTTAAGTGACATCAAATGGAAAAGTCAATTAATTCACGTCCTAAAGTTGTAATTCTTGCAAAATAACATCATTAATTTTAAAGCAATTAGGGAATACCAGTTGTTCAAGTTATTTAATTCATGTCCCTAAGATATCCACAATGAAATTAATCATTTATATTGTTTGTATTATTCAACGGGGCAAGCGTAGAGGAATTCGCTCCTATATTTTTAACTACGAATTACGCGGATTACACTAATTCTTTTTTATTCCCTGTCCACTAATTACACTAATTTACACGAATTGTTTTTATAATTTATTATTAGTGTCTTTTCGCCTGCCTGTGCCAATATTTTTTGAACTTAATTCTCTTCAAACTTCCTTTATCATATAAATTTTTGAACCATAATTTTTAATAAATATCTTATAGGGACATTTATAGGGACATTTTTTATCTTTTAGGGACATTCTCCTTGGCTACATAATACGCTCCCTTTTTAGCTCCAACTTTTACAGTAAACTCTTTTTTTATAAGTTCTTTAAAATCCCTTATCGCAGTTTTTTTACTAACTTCAAAGGTATCCGCATATTTTTTTATTGTAAACTTTTCTCGCATATTAACCATTAGCTCTAATGCTTTTATCTGCCTTTTATTCAATCCCAATTCTTCCAGATCAATTTTCCCTGATTCAGGAATTAATGATAAAATATCATCTGGGGCATAAAATCTCACAAGAAAGCCTCCTGCAATTTCCTCAAAATCCGGCTCTCTTAGCCCGTGTTCTAAACACCATTTTACTATTTTATTAGTTCCTTCTCCCCATTGTTCAATATTTCTGATTAGGAAAAATTCATTTGCAACTAACGGATTTCTTGGAATAGATTTATGCTTTCTCTTCAAATCTTCCGGTGTCAAAGGTTCTGGTAGTGTTCCGGGATTAGAAATTTCAATTCTATCATCAAATATCCCTATCGTAATATCGCTGCTATAAGCGTAATCTCTATGACAGATTGCATTTACAATAGCTTCTCTTAATGCATTTATAGGATATTCCCAAACCTCCAACCTCTTAAAATCTACAATTTTGGCTGCCATTTTAATATGTGAAAGAACAAATTTTTCTGCTTCTCTAACCTGGTCAATTATGTTTCCTTCTACAATTCTTAGATCAATGAAAGTAATCGGTGTTGTACCTTTATACCTTGCACATCTTAATTTTGCCTGGATGAAAAACTTCTGAGGGTTTTTGCCAAACAACAGAATCGAAGCATTTTTTAATTTATTGTTTTTGGTTAGATGCAATCTTTCTAATGCTTCTCCGACTGAGATATCAGGAATAACTTCTAATTTTGCTTCTTCACAAATCTGCTCGTCCCAATAGACTTTCTTTCTTTCAATAATTACTCTTTCAAGTTCATCTTTACTCATTCTTAAGGTAGATTTTCCCACTCTTTTATAAGGTCTTCCAAAAGATAAAACTAAATGGTCAAAGGATTCTTTTACCTCAATGATGATTATGGATTTATTATCTATTACCTTTCTGATTATATGAGGGAATATTTCAGGGTCAGTGTTCTCTTTGATTTTATTGGTCAAATCTTCTATAGTGTTTTTGCCAATTTCTATGCCATTTGCTTCCCCGCTATTATTTATACCTACAAGGATTTTTCCTCCTTTGGTATTACTAAAGGCGCTGGCAGTTTCTATAATCTCTTTCCACTCTCCAACAGACTTTTTGAACTCGAGGGTCTCGGATTCCTTTTTGCTTTTGAAATTCATATCGTGTAGAGTCGTATTGTGTTGAATGTTGATGCTCTTCTTATAATCCCATGAACTTCATAGCCCTTCTCAAGAAGGAGTTCGGTTCACCCTGTTAGATAATATCCTATTGTTTTTAATATCTCTATATAAATTAGTAATGTGTTTCATCTAATAGTTTTCCTTCAGTTTTTATCTATCTAACGGGGTAAAGATAAGAGCCGTCTCTTGCCCCGTTAGATAATATCGTATTGTTTTTAATGTCTTTACTCTGTATTGGAATATGCTTCATTGATAATTTTTCTTTAGTTTTAATCTATCTAACGGGGTGAATCCTGTTATTCCTGTTATTAATGCTTTTTTCATTTAATCACAAATTTTGTTAATTTTATACTAGTGTTAAGTTAATTATGAATTGACGGATAAAGCCTTTTCAATTTTATTTACATCATTCTTCAATTTATTGAACTCATTTCATTTTTATCATTAATAATAACTTCTTAAACCACAGAACTCGGAATATTAACAACTCTATCTGCCAGCCACTCTGTGTTATCCAAATTTGGGTTCAAAGAAAATATTAGGGGGACAATAGGTTTTATTTTAACCGTTCATAGCTTGAAATTAAAATAATAAAGTCAAAAGCCAAAAGCCAAAAATTAAAAATCAAAAGTATCTTGAGTTCAGAACATTTATCTTGATTTTGAAGTTACGATAGATTTTGCAATTATTTTTATCAATTACTCACAAAATTGTTTGTTTTCAAAGGTGTTCGTGATATCACTTCGTTAA
>Ga0307990_1000992_pt1 | contig 24289 bp, 20 predicted proteins | sample EllFjometagen129_FD_203168 | JGI IMG/M metagenome (GOLD analysis project Ga0307990, IMG submission 203168) | Marine microbial communities from Ellis Fjord, Antarctic Ocean - #129 | ecosystem: Environmental > Aquatic > Marine > Unclassified | place: Southern Ocean | collected 2014-10-08
CCTATTATTCCAACTACAAATACAATTGATACTATGATTATCATAGTCTTATTCTTTAAAAAGAATGCTTTGAACTTGCTTATCTCATTACCATCTTTGTCTTTATAGACAGTTTTTTCTTTTCCGCTTTCATCAGTAACGGTTTCTGTTGTTACTCCTGACTTTTCATGAGTATCAGCATTTGCATTTTCTTCTGTTTCCATAGGATCAATTATTGTTTGTGTTGATTTTGATTTATAATTATCACTTGCATCCGGTGAATCAGTTTCTTCTACCTCAGTTCCATCTTTCTTTTTCAACTTCATATTTTTGAAGAACTTTATCACCGCACCAAAGACTTTTGTTACAGCAGAAATCACCGCAGTTACCACTCCAAGATCAACTCCTTTTAATCCGGCTCGTCTGCCTGCCTTACTTTTAGTAATCATTTTTTTGAAGTAAGATTTCTTTCCTCCCAAACCATACCATTTCTTTTCAGCTTTGTTTTTGCCATCAACAAATTTTTGCCATTCAGATTTTGAATAACCAAGTTTTTTTGCTTGAGCTTCTGTTGCATAACCAATGGCAAGTTTGTCTGCCATGTGAAAAGTATTTGCACGAATAAATATCTCAAGTGATTTTCTTGCTCCAAATGTGGCAGGATTATATTTTTTCAAAGAATGACCAATTTTTGCCAATTTTGGATGCTTCTCTTTGAATTTTTTAACTCCTTTTTTGATTTTCTTTCCTAATCTTTTGAGGAATCCGCCTTTACGCTTTTTTCTTTTCTTTCTTCTTCCAAGCTCATCAATTCCATCAATGTCATCTTCATCAAAATCATCTTCAATCATTTCATCTAGAAGACCATCTTCATCCATTATTTTTAGATAATACATGTCATCTTCATCACCGGAAAGACCATTTACAACATCATCCAAACCATATTGAATAGCTTTATAGAAATTCTGATACAATGTTCCTTTTCTGATAGCAATATTTATTGCTTCATCCAGTTCATCTTCATTATCAAAATTTTCAATGATATTATTGATAAGAGCAAGCTCTGTTCTATTATCATTGAGTTGTGATAATTCAGATGGATTTTTCAATTCAATTTCCAATGCCTGTTTTGCATCAACCAACTGTTTGATGATTATATTTCTTTTAAGTTCAGAGCCACTAAGAATAGTGTCATACTCTTCATCTTCATCAACAATTGCTACATTTCCAAGTAGTCCTTGAACGAGAGAAATTTCATCATCATCGTTGCCAATACCTTCAAGACTGTTTATGTCGAAGGGCTCAGTTAATTCGCTTATCATCTCAGAATCGGAGATAAGACCTAATTCTTCAAGTTTCATATTAATTATAATTTTATTTTTAATAGGTTTTGCTTCGTAATTGAAATATGGAATTTCCGGAACGCAGTCTATAACAAAGCGTCTGCCTTGTTTGTCATAAGCAACCGGATAAATATGTTGCCATTTATCTCTTTTTTTGTAGGCAGCAACAATAAGTTCATGATCAAAACCAAGATTCTTGAGTATTGAAGAAATCAATATGCTCATGTCATCACAATCTCCAATTTTATCATGTAATGTTCTCTGGGGAGTTCTTAACTGTTCCTTTCCTCTTTCGTCATTCTTATACTTTATTGTAGTTCTAACATAGTTCCAGATATTGCCGAAAGTTGCTTCACAAGTTGGAGCTTGAAGAAAATGAGATAATTCTAAAACAGCCTGGTAGTTTTCATTTACTATTCTCTTTATAGCTGAAATTGTATCATGAACATTGGCATAATTTTTCAATGTTGTACTCTTACCTGATATTTGATAAGTCTTATTCATACAGATTGTATTTTTCATTAATTGATAATGTGATTCCTTCTGCTTGAATAAAACCCTTGAGTTTCATTTTCAGATTACTCATTTTAACAATCTCAAAGGCTTGTGCCGGATGTGTGATAATTTGCCAAACTGTATAATCTTCAGGTATTACTTCGCTTTCTTTGAATAGTGTAAGAGCCTTAACAATATCTACTTTATATTCAATGGGGATATTTGTTACTTGCTTTGCTTTTAATACAATATTATTCTGAATAATATTTGTCTGCTCTGCGAGTAGTTTATCAGTTTGAGGAGTAAAACAATCAAGCTTTATCTGATTTAATGTGAAATCCTGTCCTGAAAAGTTTCTTACAGAAACAAAGCCTTTTAATTTCAGACCATTTTTGAATATCTCAAGCAGATCATTGAATGTTTTTAGCTTTTTTGTGGTTGAAAGGGAAGTTTCACCGATTTTGAGTTTTTCGGTTTCTCGGAGCTTTTTGTAATATTTCCATGCAATTCCAAATGTTAGAATTACTATGGCTATTATTAATATGTTTTTGAGTTTGAACATAAATTGCAATGAAATTTCACTACAATATTATGACAGTCTGAAATGGCACTTTCCTTTAACGGAGCTAAGTAGGGGTATGTTCTTTTAATTCATTGTAATTTCCATTATCCCAAAAATTTCTTAATCCTTTTCACTTGCTTTGGTATTAAAACTCTCATTCTTTTTTTTCTTACCGGATTCATCTCTAGTAATTCATTTCTTATTGGAGCTAACCAGTTGTAAAGGGTTCTGGAGTCAACATTATAATATTTTGCAAGCTCTTGAAATGTATATGATCTTTCTCTTTCCATTTGCTTACAAAATTACATCAAGACCGCTTTTATTCAAAATGCAAAGGAGACCAAAACACTGCAAAGAAATCAGTTAATAACAAATTCCCTGCGATAAGCAGTAATTTTAAAAACTCTTAACTCATAATTTTTAATTCATAATTCTAATATGACAGATTTATACCTCGACCTTGAATGGTTCTTTAACCAGGAAGTTTATTTAATTGGATATGCTTACAATATATCAACTGCAACACTACTCCATGATGAAACTCTTACAATGGAAAACATCTTATCTATGCTGGAACCAGTGGATGGATATATTTATTTTTATGGTCCCGATATCGGAATGCTTGAGAAATCTACAGGACTTGATATTCGTAATAATTATCGTTGTATTAACCTCCTAAAAGTATTCCGGGACATTATGCCAGGAATGGATTCTTACAAGCTGTCATCTTTTGAAGAAATGTTTGAAATTAAACGTACTCAAAAACAATACAAAACCAACATCTGGAAACTTGTTGAAGACTGGAAAAACCCTTACAAAAAACAAAAAGTTCTAAAATATAATTATGAGGATGTTGTTAATTTAGTTAGGTTGAAAAATGAAATTTTTAGACTTTATGGGGTTGAAGAGGGGTACTTGGATATTATGACTTTCTAAATTCAATTATTATTAACAGTCTTTTGTTTATTATTCTTTTAAAAAACATTAAAAATTTAATTTTCATTCTTACTTTTGTAATATATTCTTATGCTAGATAATAATGACATATTGAGTAAAATAACTCCTAAAACTGCAAAGGATATAGCAAAAACTTACAATATTTTATCCCCTTATATCAAATTAAAATCTTCCCTTCAAACTATTTTTCCTGAAAAAAATATAAATGAATATTCAAAACTTGATATTCATTTATTATTTAATAAAATAATTCTTGAAAAATATAAATCAGAAATACTTTATAAAAGTTTACTTGTTGATTATTTTATAAACGAGAATGTAACTGCTGCATTTGAAATTAAAGCAAATTCTAGTCGATTAGATTTTCTGAGAATTAATGGAAGTACTATTAGTTACGAAATAAAATCTGAAGTAGATAACCTATCAAAATTAGAAAAACAAGTATCAGACTATTCTAAATTGTTTGATTATAATTATGTTGTTATTGGCCAAAATCACTTAACCTCAATAAAATCTATATTACCTAAAAATTACGGGATTTTTGTTGTTAAAAATGATAAATTACAACAATATAAAAAGTCGAAGAAAAATACAAAAACAGATGTTAATCTTCAATTAAATCTTTTTACAAAAAAAGAATTATTAACCTTCTTTAATAATAATGATAAATCAAATATTCCTAATTTATTTTCATTGAATCAAATACAAAATAAATTCCATTCAATGCTTAAAAATAGATATATCAAAAAATGGGAATTTTTAAAAGAAAATAAAAATAATATATTGCCCATTGATTATCAATATTTTTTTAGACACAATATATCACCTGATATTATTTATGAAAGAGGCAATTGAGTCCCATCTTCAATAGATGTTTTCATACAATGTAAATAATGCGTCATAGCAATTTTTTTAAACTTCGCTTGACTTTTACCAGATTCGTGTCCAAGATTTATTAATTTCATTGTTTCTACACCCTTATTATTAGTAATGTACTGCTGAAAATTTGTTTCAAGATTAGTAATATAATTAGACCTCAAAACTGCGGGAACAATGGTATCTTTAAATTCTTCTAATCTTTTTATGGTTCCTTTATAACCATAATACAAATTTAATGTTGGATCATAAAAAATTAATCCTGGACTTATTGTGCCTCCAGAAGTAAGCAAGTCTTTTTTTATGCCTACATAATCTCCAAAAGCTTCAAAATTATATCTGTCATACATTTCTATTAAACTATTATCAGCTTCTGCAACTATTCTTTCGTGCTCTAATTTAGTATTTTGTATTTCGTTTCCTATTGCACTTCTTACAAAAACCTTTTTATATGCATTAATGTTATTGATAATAGATCTTTGCATTCTAAAAACAGGACTTGTTATTGAAATATTGTCTATATCATAAATTAAAATATCTTTTTCTGGACGTAAACATTCAATTATTTCACTTTCTTCCTGTTCAATAGTATTATGATATGTTCTAAAAGCTATAACAGGAAAAATATCCTTTAACTCATTGAACTGTTTTCTTATAGTATTAAATTCACCTGTTTTATGAAGCAACCCAGATATAACAGGAACAAATTTTGTTATTTTTGCAAATTGACTAAGAAAATCAATTCTTGCTTGTAAATTTTCAATTATATTACGTGAGAAAACAACTACTTCTGCATTAGAACTATTACTTAATTGTATGTAAACTGGTAAATCGACAAAAACATTACTAGCCTGAATAGAATTAACTAAATCACTATATATTTCAAACGATGACAATTGATTATTTTTCCTGTCTTTTTCTTTTATTATTTCAATTAACGGAATTATTTTATTCCCAAATTGAGTTTCTTTGAGGACAATAATTTCTTGTTGTCTAGCCCTAAACACAGGCATATATTTAATATGTTCCATAACTAATTAATTTTAGTTTTATTAATTATTTCAAGATCTTCTTTAGTAAATATAATATCTTGTTCAAAATACTCAATATCATTAAGATACTTTTCAATAAAAACGTTAAATTCATTTCTTAACCAATAATATTTTGCATATACTTTTCCGATACTTTTAGTTTCTATTAACTTTCTTTCTATCTGCTCTTTATATTGATCAAGAAAGTTTATTTTATCATCTGTCCTAATAATATTGTAAAATGTGTTTATATAACTTATATCACTACTTTCAATTATAAAATTTTCTAAATTAAACTGATCATTTTCTGGCAAATTGAAATCGTTAACAAATTCAATGAAATTATCTGATACAACTACTCTTGGAAAAATTGCAATTTCACTTTCAATTTTATAAGCTTGTGCTAGAGGAACACCAAGAGCAATATCATCTTCATCTAACATCCAACCAAAATCGACTCCTCCACGAAGAAAATACCCCATATCAGAAAATCGTTTAAACAATGTGCTAATAGTAAATAGTATGTCAATTGCTAAGTCCCTATTACTGTATGGATCAACTGTAATACAAATATTATCACTAAACAAATAGTATTTGCAGTCATAATTGTCCATCAGGCTTATTACATCTTTAAAAACTCTTATAAACTGATTCGCTTTTTTAGATATAATAACCCTTGGTGACTTTTTATCATCATATTTTTTAATTGCTTCCTCTTCAAATTCATCTAATGAATTTTCAAAACCAAGAATATCAAGAAAAACAACTATTCGTTTTTGATATTTTATTTTTGAATTATTCACTTCCTCCATAGAAATAAATTCTGTGTAATGTCATTTGATTTTTTTGTTCATCGTTCATTTTTTCATAAAACTCTTGCCATAAATCAACAAAATCTATTATATTTATTAATTCTATGTGTTTCTGCGAGTTTCTTGCTTCTATAATAGCATTTTTTGAAAATTTTCCTGAAGTAACAAAAATTCCTACATCTGATTGTCTTTTCATTGCTCCACTCAACTTTTGAATTAAATCAGGAGAAACAGAACTGTCAGGCTGATGTTTAACCTGAACAATAATTCTAGGTTGTTTTGTACCTAAAGGATCATTGTATGCAATAATATCAATTCCTCCATCAGGTCCTCTTGGAGCATTGAATGCAATATGATACCCCATTGAATCAAGTAAAGTTGCAACTATTTTCTGAAACTCATACGGATTTAAAGATTTTATGTATTCTTGAATTCCAATAATTGCTTTTGATTCTAATTCTGCAATATTTACAGCTTGCATCTTATTAAAATCTTTTTCTGACTCAGATGAGTCTTCAGAAAGTTCTGCATTTTTCTTCCTTTTTTTCTCCCACTTTTTATACCCCTCATTTGCCAATTCAAATAATTTCATAGCACCTAATTTATATGCTTTTTCACCTTCTTTAGTTAAATACCATACACCCTTATTCTTGGTTAAAAATCCAGCTTTCACACAATCTATTGTGTAAAAATAAAATACTGTTATCCACCTCTTTTGACCATTTGATTTGTATTCTTCAAGTTCATATTCATTAAACTCAATTTCATTTTCTATATATTTTATAATATCAGGATATGGTAATTCACCTCCTGCATTCTTTAATGCTTTAAATGCAGAATTTAAAGTTTTTATTGCGATTTGTTTTGTTGGTGCTAATTCTTTCATTTTCATATTATAGATATATTATTTTTTATAAATGTCATTGAACAAAATAGTGTTCAGAAATTTCGTGATATGCTTTACTTAAAACTTCATAGTATTTTTTGTCAGGTTCTTTCATTATTCAATACCCTCCACAATTTTAATCTCTTCCTTCGTCAATCCATAAAGCTCATATACCATCTCATCAATTTCCTTATCGGTTTTATCTATTTCGGCTTTTAGCTCTTGGGCTTTTTGTTTTTGCTCGTTGAAGTATTGCATCCATTCGGCTTCTTCGCTTAGGCTTAGCTGTACTTTGGATTTTTTTAGTTCTTTTATAAATTCTCCAAATTCTAATTCATGCCACTTATGGAGTTTCTTCTGTAAAGAATTTTCTTGATATTTTGAACTAATTAAATTGAAAAAAGAGATGATCTTGGAATTATATTCTGAGTATAAGGAATTTATTTCTGCAACTTTATCTATTATTGGCTTTTGCTTATCGACCTGTGCATCAACAATAGGTAATTTAAAAAGCTGAACAGGCTTTACTTCTGGAAATACACGTGAACCTTCACCAACTAAATCTTGATATAAAAAATCCATCAATTTTGAATTTAGTAGAGCAAGTAAGTAGTTATAATTAATATTACTATTATCTCCTAACTGAATTATAATCCCACTTTTTAGACAATGCCATTGATCTTTATCAAAACAAGCCAATATTCTGTCAGCAGTTTGTCTTATTAAAATTTTATCTTTAACAAATAATTTTTCTCTTCTAGGCCTTAGCATGACAAACCAAGGGATTCTACCACTTGCTGTTTCAACTCTCTTTTCTAGTTTTTCTTTATATTTTGATAGTTCTTTATATATGTTTGGAAAATCTTCAATATTAGTCTTACTTGTTGCATAAATAACATGTTTTGTTGAAGTTGGAGCTAGATAGTAACGGTTAATTTCACCTCCAATAATTAATTTTCTTAAAAGACTTTTTTCTAAATTGTTATGTTCAATTTGAATTTGAGTTTTCACAAAAGCATCTCCTAAACCGGGACTAATTCCAGTAGCTACATCTTCTACAATATCTTCAATACTTTTGTTATTGAAACATTTTTCAATTAAAGTTCTATTTTGCTTAACAATGAAAGAACTTCCTTCATTATTATTCAAATCGCTAGCATCTACGTATTGATTTTTATCGTTTATTAGAGTTGGTATGTTTTTCCTAATTTCATTTTGTAAATCTGAATAATATGATTTAACAGTTTGTTCTTTAGAAAAAACAATAATGCATGTTGGTGCGGATACATCTTGGAAAATATCGTCTCCAAGATTTATAATTCGATTTATATAACTATTATTAATTAAGTACTTTCTGCATTTCTCAAATTCAAATTGATTTAAGAAACTTGATGGGATTATCAATCCCATACTCCCATTAACATTGATAAGTGTAATAATTCTGTAAATAAAATAATTAAATGATTCCGGAGTTCTTACATGTATTTCAGAATAAACATTTTTGAAGTATTTTTTCTCAATATCATTAAAACTTGCTCCATACGGTGGATTCCCAATTACTACATCAAAACCACCATTAGCAAATACCTGCGGAAATTCTTGTTGCCAATTAAAAGCCTTATCGCCTGCTACTGCGGGGTCGTCTATTAGCGAATTGCCACATTTTAGATTATTGCTAAGTGTAGTAAGTTTGCGGCCTCGCTGTGCTGTACGCAACCAAAGTGAAAGTTTTGCTATATCTACACTTTCTTCGTTAATATCTACTCCAAATATATTTTTCTCTAGTATATGATTGCTTACATCCTGAAAAACTATGCTTGCACCCATTAGCTGTGCATATAGTTCGTCGATATAGGCATGCTCTGTTATAAGAAACTCCAGTGCCTGATTTAAAAATGCACCACTACCGCAGGCAGGGTCGCAAATAGTTATACCGAGTAGCCAATCGCGATATGTTTTAAGATTATCGTCTAACTGTTTTACAATTTCTTTCTTTCGGTTTCGTCGGCCTTTGGCATATTCTTCGTCAATAATATTTAGCTCGGCTTTCTTTTCCTCACAGAGTTTACCAATAGTATTGTCTACTATATATTTGGTAATATATTTTGGTGTGTAAAATACTCCGTCTTTTTTTCGCTTGCTTTTGCTCTTGTCTATTTCCTCGCCTTCTAGCATAGCGCTTACATTCTCTATCTCGTTTAGCGAGTTTTCGAAAATATGCCCCAGTATATTTACATCTACATCGCTCTGAAAATCGTAGGCTGTAAGTTTCAATACATGGCGCTTTAGCAGCTCATCGTCAATTTTTATATTGTCGAGCACCGAGTCGTCGAGAAACAATCCTCCATTATATTCGAAAATATCGTCTACGGTAGTTTTTCCCTTTCTACCCTTATTTATATATCCAAAATATTGCTTAAAAATATCGTAAAGCGGTTTGTATGCATCTTCTTCTTCTAGAGTGTCGAAACGCTCCACCATTCGGCTAATAGAGTTTGGTGGCAATAGTCCGCCATCTTCGGCAAAAAATATAAAAAGAAATCTATCCAGTAGCTTTTGCGATTTTCTGAATAACAGCAATTGGTCTTTTTCGGGACAGTTTTTTACTATATCTTGCCAAACTTCGGTTTTAAAAGCCGAGTAATCTTTGTATAACTGTTTGGTTATGTTTTCTTCGGCAAGTATGCTTTCTTCTTTTACTTTTAGCGGTAGGTTTGCCAAAAGATTGTCGGCCTGCAGGCAAATCCATAGTTCTTGAAACTGCTCTGCTGTGCAAGTAAACAAATTGAACCCTGCCTTGTCGAGCTTGTTTTTTATATAAAAATTTAGCTTTTCGAAATTAGAGATAATTACATAATTACAATCTACATGTCCGCTTTGGTAACCAAATGCCTGAGTTTCTACTTTGGCAAGATCTTTTGTAGATGTGTCTTTTAGCTCAATAACACAAAATACTTCTTGGTTTTTTAGTATTGCACCATCGGCCTTTTTGCTATCAGATACATTCTTTTTTTCGCGCAACAAATTGTAAGTATCATTGCCATCGTATTTATAGGTATATCCCAATACATTTACAAAAACATCACGCAGAAATCCATCCTGATATTCTTCTTCGTTATACTCAGATATATGTGCAGCCTTGGCCTGATATGCTTTTAGTTTCTCATAGGCATCTGCAATTTTGCTCTGGTCTTGAGATTTTAAATGCTTTTGTAATACCGATTTTTGGAATAATGCCATTTGCTGTTGTTGAGATTAATAATGCCTATAAAAATAGTATTAATATGGGGATTTGCAAAATGAGTTTTAAAATTAGTAGTCATAGACTACTTTCTAATTTACGACGGAATCTGTAGATTCCGCCGAGCGGGACCAATCTTATTTGCCACCAGAAAGGATTCTGGTAGCGGGGAAAAATTAAAAAACAATATAAGCAACCATTCTATAGTATACACGTATATATAATATAATTCATTCAATTTTAATTAAAACCTAATAACAAATGTCTAAACAAGAAAAACCGGGCAAACCAGAACACCCACAAAAACCTGAGCATCCAGAGCATCCAGAACACCCAGAACATCCTGAGCATCCAGAACATCCTGAGAAGCCAGAACATCCTGGACCACATAATCCCCCAAAACCACCAGGAGTAAGACCTGTAGGATAAATATTATGGGAGATTGGTATTTAGATAATCCTGATTTACTTAAAAAGGAAATTAAGGAATTAAAGAATAATGGTATAAGCGTTGAAGTAAATACTGATGCTAGTAGTGGCGTCACTATGGAATGTACTATTCCTATAAAAAATACATTAGGTATTGAAATTGAGGAGGACTTAGGACTTAGTATTAAATTCCCAAGTAATTACCCATTTTTCAGACCAGAAGTATCAATAACGTCAACATTCACATTGCCTCGTCATCAAAACCCTTTTGGAAAGAATCTTTGTTTAATACCAAGACCAACTCAATATTGGAATGTAGAAGACAGTGTATTTTCATTTCTTAAGGAAAGATTACCTATTGTTTTAAGCAAAGGAAAGATAGTTGATCAAGAAGAAATTGGAAATGATCCAGAGGAACAAGCAGAACCCGTATCCGAATATTATCTTTCCAAAACTAATATTGCTGTGCTTAGTACTCGCCCTAAACTTAAACAAAAAGAAATTCCCGCCAATAATAGTGAATTTAGCTTTCTGAATCATGGTTATATAAATATTAAATATAGTAAGGATAACAGTAAAGTTAAATTATATTATGTTTTTCAAGTAAAGGATAAATATTATCCTATTCCTAAACTTGATGACAATAGTGATTTATTAAAAATTGTGATAAGTGAATGGATAGATTCAGATGATGAAAGTATTGCAAAATTTCCCCATAGTGGTTTTCTACGTAATGGAAAAATTTGTAAAACAAAATGGTATCAAATTAATTCACTGCCAAACTTGCTTAATAAAGAAAACAAATACAATTGGCTGATAAATGAAATTACTAAAAATAAATTACAGTTACCTAAAAAGCTAAATATACATACTCAAGATTTTATTATAAATAATATAGTTGGTTTAGTATTTCCTGAAGAGACAATTGCTGGTACAATAGATTGGGGATGGGTACTCTTAATAAATGGATTTATAACTAAATCAATGGGAAAAATGCTTACCCCAAAATTGCCAAATACTTTAGTTTTGCCCATAATGAGTGTAGAACAAGAAGAATTAAAAGCGAGAATTCCTAAATCTGCAAGTCTTGTTGGTAAAACAATATCTGTTATAGGATTAGGTTCTTTAGGAGCTCCATCTATTTTAGAATTTGCTAAAAACGGTGTTTCAAAATTAAAGATAATGGATTTTGATTTCGTAGATACAACCACTTCTGTTAGGTGGCCATTGGGATTAGACTATGCAGGAAGTCTTAAAACATCAGCTTTAAAAAGATTTTTAAATAATAATTATCCCGATGTTGAAGTTGAAATTTTTAATCATAAAATTGGAAGTACAGATTTTGTATCCTTTCCAAATGAAAATGAAGTATTAGATACTTTTTTGGATAATACTTCTCTTGTTTATGATGCTTCAGCTGAGGAAGGAGTTAGTAACCTCATTTCAACATTATGTAAATACAAAAAGATACCGTTTATAGCAATTGAAGGTAGAAGAGGAGCTTGGGGAGGTATCGTAATGAGAGTAATGCCTATTGCAAATAAAGGTTGTTGGATGTGTTTACAATATTCATTGTACAAGGATAAAAAGATTGCTTTACCAAAAGAAGATGAAAAAGGAGGAATTCAGCAAAGAGGATGTGGTGATCTCACTTTTACTGGTTCAAGTTTTGATTTACAAAATATTTCATTAGCAGGTGTAAGAATGGCAGTATCTTCTTTAAGCGAAGATTTTGGAAAAGACAGTTGGGATATTGCTGTTTTATCTATGGTTGATGATAATGAAAATCCCATACCTCCATCATGGAAACATATGTCCTTAGAAATTAATTCTAATTGCCCTATTTGTAATGCCTAGAGTTTGGATTAAGATGCATTTGCATCAAGAACTTTTCGATGAAACAAATAGGTGGTTGCCCTTAGAAACAGGTGGCATGTTATTAGGATATAAAGATATCAATCATGATATTATTATTACCAATCTTATAGACTCCGGACCTGAAGCTGTACATAAAAAGAAATCATTTATTCCAGATGGTAATTATCAACAAAGTGAACTTAATAAAATTTATAAAGAAAGTAATAGTATAACAACGTACTTAGGAGATTGGCATTCTCATCCTCTTGATCATGCATATATGAGTTGGCTAGATAGAAAAACAATTAAGAAAATTGCAAAAACAGAAACAGCTCGAGAACCTAATCCAATATTCATTATAATAGGAACATTATTGACAGAAGCTAAATGCTGGAAATATAATAAAAAGAAGTACAAAAATATTGAATTATTGGAAATCAAATTATTTATTTAAATGTTTTTACCAATTCATATTGGTTGATGTTTTGTCTTGTGTAGTCTGCAATTTCAACATACTTATTCACATTTTTTATAAAATCTTCCCATTTAACAGAGTAAATATAGGATGAATAGCCTGTGTAAGGTTTATATCCTACATGATTATCACAATCTGAAAATTCAGGATTTTTAATATTGAACATATTATCACTTAGTATCTTAAATAAAGAATTAGTCAATAATGTACGGCAATTACATTTAGGACATGTGTTTTCTTTTATAAAATGTTCATAAATCCCTTTTTCATCAGGAATTACAACGGCCAACACACCATTTGTTTTACTTCTTCCACCTTCTCTTGATTGTTGACTTAGTGAATACGATATCTCCCAAGGTATCCATTGTTCCTTTTCAGGCTTGTTTTCTTTCATTCCCTTTGAAATTAAAACAATGGTTATGGAACTATCAAAAATCTTATCCCCAAGTTTAGAACCTATAGTAGAATCAGCTAAAGTCCCCATATCTTCATCATCATCTTCGCCTTTGTTTATATGGTCTTCTTCTTCTAGTTTATCCTGCAGCTCATCAACATAGTGTCGTGCTGTAGTTTTGTCAGGGTATGATTGACTTAATGTTTGTACTTGATTATCCAAGTATTTATACGATACAAAAACTTTCTTTCCCATATTTTTTAATTTTTATTTATCGTCCAATATTTTTAGCTGCCTCATCAATCCATTTTTGAAAATTAGTTTTACCATTTTCCCAATCATAGCTATATTTTTTATAAAAACTAGAAAATTTATAGCTTTTACCATAATCTTTTAGTTTGAAATGAGAATTTTTGATTGAAGGTAAATCTTTATAAGCAACCCAAGAGTTATCTTTCTTTTCAAAGAAGTTAATAGTTCGGCCATCTTTACTAATTTTCACTTTTAAATGTTCAAAAGGATTCTCACCTGGCCAAAATTTAGTTTTTTTATACTTGTCTTTTATCCAGTTAATACCAACGCCAACCTGTCCCTTTTTCATCTCAAAACTTTTAATAAGTTCGTATCTTACCCAACGTCTAGAATATGTCTCACTTCCAATTAAAACACAATTCACACTTGTTCCTATTAATCTTTTATCTATAAGTGATTTTATTATTTTTACTTGTTTTTCTTTTGCTTCCTCCCATATAGATGCATCACGAAAGGATTCTCCTTCGGTTCTAAACTTTCCACTATTACGAACAACATTTACTCTAAAATCTATTACATCTTGATAGTGAAATGAAAAATATACCTTCCTTCCCATCCTTATAAACATTTAATAATTATACAACAATCTTTTAAAGACAATACAATCCCTGTGATAAGAAGTAATATTATAATAGAAAGGTAAAACCAAATTATAGTTTTTGATGTAAATACATTAAAAAAACAATAATTATCTCCTTTATATTTCTGAATAGGCATTTCGAATGGTTTAACTTCATGAACATTCTTAATTCCTGCAACATCATTATAAACACCTCTGAATTTTCTTTCTTGTTGTAAATAATATGAATCCAGAAACCAAAATATCAATGTTGGTGCTATGCTAATACATATAAAGCTAATTTCTTTTGTTGAAGCATAAACTGCCATTAATGCTGCAACAATTGTTATTGTTAAACTCTTAATTTGAAAAGAGTTTTTATTCATTCTTGTTATAATATTCTGTATGAATTCAAGATGTTTTAGTTTTTGTTCCATATTCTTTTTTTGGTTAGCCATTGTTCTATTGCGAAATTGTTTTCTGTTTACTTTTTAACTTGCTCCTCATTCTATAAGAGAGCAAACTTTTAAAGTGTTAAATTGTCGAATTGTTTTACTGTTAAATTGTTTTTTCGACTTGCTGTGCAAGATACTAAAAACAAATGAGAAAATAAAAGGTATTTATGATAATTTAATGGGAATAACTTCTTAAGTTATTTTTTTGTAAAATACTTTTTTTTCTATTTTTTGCCTACAACTTACAACTTTTTTCTTCTTTCTCAATAGTGGCAATCATTTCAGGGTTGTAAATGGAGTTAATCCTATAAAAAAATGGCATTCAACCTACAACTTATTTTTTTATTTTTGAAAGCTGTTGAAAGTAAAAAAAATAACCTTCAACCTTATATTGTAGTTATATTCTTTTATTTATACGTAAAGGTTGAAGGTTGAAAGCAAATTATTATTTATTAGCTACATCTTTTGTAAAATATCCGTACCTAACTTGTCCTTTTATTTTTTTTGCACTTCTAATGAATCCTAAAAACTTTAATTCTTTTCCTATTCTCTCCGGATAAAGTTTTATAGTTGTAAATGCTGTAATTTTTTCAAGAACATCTGTAGCTGATAAAAACTCCCCCTCATTCTCTGTTGCATGCTCAATATATTGCAATATCAAATCTCTTTCAGGGGTTGATACCTGGTACCGTTTATTTATCAAATCATTTTCTTCAATCTCTTCTGAAGTTAGTTCATAATTGAAACTTGTATTTTTTAGCAAATGATAAGCTTGAGAATATACCATATCAATATCAACTCCTTTTGTATATTTCCAATCAATAGACCTTATATCAAAACATAGCCAACGAACAGATCCATTTTCATCTGTAAGGAATTCCCAACGGTCTGTACTTCCAATAAAACTTGCTCTTCTAACATGAATTGAAGGTCGTTTGTCGTATGTTAACCTTGCTTTAATCTTATCTTTAGAAAACATAGATTTAAAAGCATTAATCTCATTTTTCTCTGCAGTAGATAATTCATCAAGATTTATGAGAAAGTTTTCAGTAATAGCAATCAAACTATCCTTATCAGTTCCAATATTTTCAACAATATAATCTCTTAAATTCATAGGACATAAAAACCTGCAAAATGTAGATTTTCCTGAATTCTGTTTATTGCTTACTAATATAAAGGCTTGCTTATTGTAGTAATTATCATCAATAGCAGTTCTTACAAGCCGAACAATCCATTTTCTGAAATGCCTGTTTAATCGTTCGTGATCCGGAGAATTTAAGAAACCTATAAATTGTCCAATATAATCTGTTTGACCATCCCATTCAGGAAGGTTATCAAAATAATCTTGAAAAGGATTATATTCATTTACAAAATCTGACTTTAATAAAGCAACTAGATTATTTAAACTTATATTGATATTGTCTTTTTGAAGCTTTACATACAAGTTATTTTCATTTAAGTCTTTAAAATTCTCTTCGTCTTTATTTTTATATTCAAATTTGTTACTCACTACATTATACCTCACAATATAGCGTTCATTCAAATAATCCTCAGTTAAAGTAAATTTATTAGAAGTAATTTTTCTTTCTTCTTTTTTCTCTGTTTTAACAGTTTCATTTATCTGTTTATTCAAAGATTTTATTACAATACCATTCTTTTTTGCAAAATGAAATAATGTTTTAATTGTAATTCCAGAATTATTATTCTTTAAGCATTTTGAATATTGCTCATTACAATGCTCTGCATTATAATCATGATTCAATTTGCTTATTGCATGAAAATAATGTCTACCTGATTCTCCAAATTCACTTTCAATTGCAAAACATATTTTTATCCAATCTTCATAACTGCTTGTAATATCAATTCTGTTTCCTTCAATTTGCTCTATTAGTTTTTCTATATCACTCTTAATACTCATTGGTACCTCGGTTTTAAAAATTTCTGACTCTTTGTTATGGTATATACCCTTGTCGTATGAGAAAAAACAAAGTCGGCTTATGTCTTTACCAGAAGGATCTATTTTAATGCCTAAAAGCTTCTCATAATAAGCCTGGACCTTTAAGAATGTTTCAAGATGCTTTGTTACACTATTCTCAGTTCTAACCAATATCTTTAATCCTTTGCCACTAGGACTTATAAAACAAGAATATGTGAATTTACATTTGATAGCTTTTTTTCTAATTTTTTGCAAATTATTTTCAAGCTTGTCAATATCTAGTATGATAATTTTAGAGTACTCTTCAAGAAATTCAGCTTTTCTTCCATCTTTGTATTGTGCCGATGGAGTAAATGCAAGCAAAGATTTTTTCTTTGCTGCATATTCTTTGTCTTTTCCTTCTTTTAAGAGTGTTTGGAGTTTTTCTATTGGTTCTTTGAATTTACCACTGCGGATTATCTCCGCAATGGTATCAAAGTTTTTATTCTCTACAACTTTATTAAAGTTTTGAAATATACTTAGCTCTGTCATATCTTTTCCTCCTTAATAGCTTCGTATTTTTCTATAATTCTTCTTTAGGAACTTCTCAATATCTGAAGCTCTGTAGTAAATTTTATTTCCAATCTGCGAGAATGGTATTTTACTGCCATCTCTATATGATTGAAGAGTTCTTTTACTAATTTTCAAAAGGAGCATTACATCTTGATTGTCGAGCCAACGTTCACTAAGTGGAGTATCAGCTTCCATTTTCAATTCTACAAACTTGTCATCAAGACTTTTTAGTTTATCCATTATTTGCTTAAAAGCATCGGATTCTATAGTTATTACATTCATTACATTAGTTTTATAAATATTAAACAATAATGGAAACCATTTTCGCGATTTTGATTTCCTAATGTTTATGCTGCAACAAAAACTTTTGCAATGTTATGGAGAGTAAAAAGTCCAAAAGGTATCTTTTTCAATTTGAGACCTTTTTTTTATTACATAACTGGTTATCTTACAATAAACTATTTTTGGAATAAAAAAGTCCGAAGTCAAGAAAAGACCTTTTATTTTTCACATCATTGATTATCAGAAATTAAGTATTTTGACCGAAAAAAAGGTCCGGCTAAAAACAAAAAAGTCCGGGACTTTTTGCCCAGATTTTGAAATAATTTTCAGGACTTTTTTACTAATCTAAACTTGAATATTTGGATATATCTATACGTTTTTTTCCTTTTGCTCTTTTTTCGTCTCGATGGTCAGTTAAACAAGTACGTATTGTTTCTTTGCTAATAGCATTTCCATTTTTATCTACAAAAAATTTATTCAGAATATATTTTATATCCTCTTTGTCAGCATCAAGAAGCATTTTCTTATTGCTTAATTTTTCATTCAATGCATCATAAAAAAAAGTGGCCAATACATTTACTTGACCATTCCATTGGAATATACGTTCTTCTTCAATTAATTCTTCCTCTTTTTCATTCTTACCATATTCAGCTACCGGTTCCATCATTATATTCATTCCTACAGAATCATATAGTTCAGCTTTTAAACTCTTCTTTGTCATTTTCTTTTCATTATAAAAAGAGCTGAACATATTCTGATAATATAAAATAACATTTATGATAAATACATTTTGAACAAATACCAGGAAAATAATATTTCTATCTCCTTTAATTTGCGTTCTATTTAATAACATTCTCGCATCATAGAAAATTCTTTGTGCCACCTGTATATTTTTCTTTGCATATAACTCAATGTATTTTGTTTCATTTGTTGCACTAACAACATTTTCAGCTTTTATTTTTAATCTCTCAAAAGTATCAGAGATAAAAGCCAAATATAATTTTCCTTTATTATTTGCAGGATAGGGGAGTTCTATTTTATCTTCAAGTTCGTAAATGGTTTTAGCTGTCATTACCATTTTTGTTTTGTTCTCAAAAACATCTTGCACAAAATCAAATTTTACATCAGAATTTTCTTTGAATCCAAATTCTCGAACATTAATATTGTTTTGTTCTTTTTTCTTATCAATTTCCAATCCATCAATAATGATTTCTTTTTCATTAATTCTTTGGATCATCTCAAGTAAAACTTTTTTAGATGCTCCTTTGTCATCTTCGGGACAGAATTTTTTTCGTAATATTTCTTTAAAAATAGAGACATCAGTTCTCTGGTAAGATTTTGTTTGCATAGGCCAATAAAGTAATTTGAGGTTAATAAAAAGACTTGCTTTCTACTGCATAAATTTACACTCAAATATCCTAAAATCCGAGTCATGTTGATAAGTTATTATTGCCTGACATACAGTGCTTCTATCTGTCAAAAAAGCATAATGTATTGATTGATAATGAGTAGTTTTTTATTAACAATTGAAGTAAAAATTTGCTTCCTTTTGTTTATCTATCCTGTCATGACTTTTGAAAGAATTTAATTGCAGAATTGCAATTTTGCATTATGAGTTTATGTTAAGATTTTGAAATAATATATGAAATAGATTTTGATATTTTCTCATCATTTGGAATTGATGAAAAAGCTAAGCCAGATAATTCTTTTCTATATGTACTCTTAACATTTTCCCATATATAATCAAATTTCAAATATAGTGGAGATTCTTGAACTTGTTTGCCTTTCCAGTTATTAGGTTCATTAAATGCAGCTTGGTCATGACTCCAAATTCTATTAAGTGTTTTAGAAAATTCACTGGAATCAACAAAATTCTTACATTCTTTATCTTCAAGCAAATAATGCAAATCATAAAAATGCCTTATTTTTCCAGATATTCCTTCTATCGGATCTTCTTCAAAAGAAAATCTAAATAACGAAACTAACTTTTCAATTAATGTCTGATTTTTATTTAAAACATTTACTATTACCGGCATCATGTCATATTTTTTAATCAATTCATTTTGATTGTTTTGAGAAAGAAAACTGCTAATTAAACTGTTTATCTCTCTTTTTTCATATGGAAATGGATTATCAAAGGAATTTATTTCAATTATTAACTTATCTGAAATACTCTGATAAAAACGTTTATCTCCAGTTTTTGTATAAGTGAAATAAGATTTTCTAAATCGAGAACCCTTGCTTGCTTGAGGATAATCCTTTAATTCTAATAGATCAATTGTAATTTCTTTCTCAACATCACGAATTATATTCTTTACCTTATTCCCGGATAGTTCAGAAACATTTAAAACAGCAATATCTATATCCTCAGAAAAACGATCTATAAGTTTATATCCTTTTGATAATGATGTTCCTCCTTTGAATACAACATCTTCATTGAATTTGCTTTCTGCAAGTCGTTTTAACACCAAAGTAATCCAGTAATCCTTTTCGATAAACACTGGCAGAATTTCGAATTTTTCTGATGTTGCCTGAATTGCAGCTTTAAATGAGTTATTATCTTTATGTAGTATCATATAATATTCCACTTTTGTTTGTTAGTCAATATTTTCTCTGATATACCCAATTCATATTCTGATGATGGGTTCAATGAACTATAAATTATTTCTGCAGCTTCCTTCCCAAAATTCATTTCAAAAATTGCTCCTGCCAATGCTCTTGTTGCTGGATTGTATTTTTTTGTAAGTCGTATGAATAATTCTTGCTCTTCCTTTTCTAATTTCTTAATTAGTCCTAGAAAAATTTTGCCAGATTCTTCGACTTTTGAATCAGGAATCTCTTTAATATTACGAATAGCATCAAGAATTCTAAGTATTGGAATATTTTCTTTTGTTATATTATTTGATTGCTTAATAAAACGGATTCTATACATTCCTCTTTTAATTCCCTTTTTTGTTTCATTTGTGCCAATTTGAATAATACTTGATACTTGTGTAGTCAAACCAAGTTGATTGTATGCCGAATATCCAGTAAGATAACCAATGATTTTACCTTTTTGCTCCAGTAAGTCTTTTACTACCTGATAAATTTCTGGTTTCAGTTCTCCAAATTCAGAAAATACAGGTTTGTAAAATCTACCTTTTGAAAGTCTACGTATTTTACCATCACTAACTAAACGACTAAGGGCTTTTATAAGTGCATCAGTCTGGCTAACCTCACTATAAAACTCCTCATAGGTAAATACGTATCCCAAAGGCAGTCTATTAATTCTATTGCTAACTATATCAGGTGCTTTCATTTGACAAATAAATTTATGCAAATATATAAAATGTCAGGTAACTACCGTCGTTTACCTGACATTATTTTAAGATAATTAGTTATTTCTCTTAGTAAATTCATTATTTTGTTTTATCTTTGTGCTAACAGAAGTAAATTATGTTCTTTCAAAGCATGTATAACAATTATTAATAGATAATATCAGTTGTTGTTATGTGTAGTTTGATTATCAGTTATATGCGATAGTATAAAAAAAGTCCCTATGGGGAATGAACCCTCGGTACTTTTTTTTAAGATACTGAAATAGTGTTTCTTGAAAAAATATTCCATCTCACATGGATTGCTCATGGATGTTATATTTCGCATTTTAAAACTATCTAATATAAAGCGGTTTACAGAGGTGGTTCAATTCCCTCTTTCTCCGCCAAAGCATAAAGCAAAATCGTGCAAAAGCCTGACAACTAAAGCAGTCAGGCTTTTTTTATTTCCTGAAACGAAGCAAAAATAAGCATAAAAGAGCATAGTTGTGATGACTAATCGTTGACAAGAATATTTTTAATAACTGTCAACGATTATGGTTCTTTTGCTCTATTATGCAGCGTTTTGCATTTTCAAAATCATTCCATAATATCTAATTTTGTATTAATTAAATCAGTGAAAATTATGGAAAACAAGAACACCTTTAGTTTGTTATTCTTTGCTATTAAAAGTAGAGTAAACAAAAATGGCGAAATCCCTTTACAGATGAGGATTACAGTCAATAGAAAAAAAATAGAAATGTCTTTACACAGAAGTATTGATCCTAAACTTTGGAACTCACAATCTGGTTCAGCAATTGGAAATACAAAAATGGCTAAAGAAATTAATAGTTATCTTATGTCTGTGCAATCTTCGATTTATGAACATTATAAATACCTAAGAGAAAAAGATGAATATCTAACTCCAACAAAAATAAAGAATGATTATCTTGGTATAAAAGAAGATACTATTTCTGTTTTAGAATTCTACCGTGAACACAATGATAAATTTAGCCAACTTGTTGGTAAGGAATATACTCCTGCAACTCTTCAACGATATGAAACGAGCTTAAAACATACTGCTAACTTTATTAAGCATACCTATGCTAAAAATGATATGCCTATTTCAAAAGTAAACCATAAATTTCTTAGTGATTATGAGTTTTATTTAAAAACGGTTAAAGATTGCTCCCATAATACAGTAATGAAATATTTGAAAAACTTTAAAAAATTAACCCGAATTGCTCTAGCAAATAATATTATTTCTATTGATCCTTTTGCAAATTATAAGTTAACACTTAAAAAAGTAGACAGAGGTTTCTTGTCTGATGAAGAACTTGACACATTAATCAATAAGAAAATGGTAAGTAAAAGACTTGAAAATGTTAGGGACTGTTTTGTATTTTCTTGTTTTACAGGTTTAGCTCATACAGATTTGAAAAGATTAACTCCAGAAAATATTGTTATTGGCACTGACGGAGGGAAATGGATAAAAATAGCTAGAAGAAAAACGAATAATTTGAGCAGTATTCCAGTTTTTCCAGTTACTCAGAATATAATTGATAAATATAAAAATGATGCGTATTGTGTTACTAAAAATGTATTGCTTCCTGTTCTTACAAACCAAAAAATGAATGCTTACTTAAAAGAGATTGCAGAAGTTTGTGGTATTTCATTAAATCTCACAAGCCATATTGCCAGACATACATTTGCGACAACTGTAACACTAAATAATAATGTTTCAATAGAAAGTGTTTCTAAAATGCTTGGACATTCTTCAATCAGCATGACAAGAATATATGCCAGAATGTTAGATAAAAGAGTAGGAAATGATACTAAACATTTACATGAGAAATTTAATATGTCTATATAATATATGAAGGGGACAATTAAGCTCCCTTTTTCATTTGTTAACATCTATCTGCTTTTTGCATGATTCAGAAACGTTTGCAGCTAAAACATCGGTGCTGTCCCGTAGGGCAGCACTGGGTTTCGAGCTGCTGTTACCAACTGGGCGTTCTTCTTCACTGTCAATGGTTTGAGAATCATCTGTCTTTTTAAATTAAGATTTAGTTTTTTTTTATTAATCGTGTTTTTCATATCCCTCAATAATCTTAGAAAAATTATCCTCTCTCGCTTTTGATAAAAATACAAAATTATTTCCCTTAAACATTGGATGTTTTTCAGCTAAAGAAAGGACAACATCGTCTTCATAGCGTTTATATTTTTGTGATGTGCCATGAAAAATGATGTATTTATTTTTCACTATTTTCAGAACAGTAAGAAAGGCATTTTGAGGCACTTCAACTTTACCTGTTTATTTCATTCATTTCTTCCTTCATAATAAAATCAGCAATCTCTTTAAAAACAGGTGCAGGAACAAAATCTCCATAATATCCTTCTTTTTTTGAAAGATTTATAACAACAATACATGAATATTGTGGATTATCAGCAGGAAAATACCCAACAAAAGAAGCCAGGTAACTTTTTTTAGCACCATATCCATGTTTTGTTTTTGCAATTTGTGCTGTACCGGTTTTTCCTGCAATTTTATAATTCCTATTTTTTAAATTTTTTGCAGTCCCTCTTTCAACAACACCTTCGAGCATTATTTTTACTTTTTTAATTGTTTCGTAAGAGCATACAGAAGGATTAATAATTTCCGTTTCAAACATTTTGGTGGTATTTCCATGATGACATAAATACTTAACAAATATTGGTCTTACCATTTTCCCGTTATTTGCCACGGCATTATAAAAAGTAAGTATTTGCATAGGAGTTAGACTAACTTCGTATCCTATTGACATTTGTGGAAGAGTAACACCCGACCATAATGAATCTCCCGGATATTTTATCAAAGGTTTCCCTTCTCCTTTTATTTCAAGATTTAGTTTGTCATTGAGATTCATCCTATAAAGTTTGTCAACAAAATTTATAGGATTATCCTTGTATGCTTTTACAATAATTTTTGAAACTCCAACATTAGATGAAATTTCAAAAGCTTCCTGAACAGTAATTTTTCCATGGGGTTTTGTATCTCTCATTGTAAGGTCATAATATTTTACTGTGCCATTTCCTGTTTCAACACTATCTTTTAAATTAATACGCCCTTCGTCAAGAGCAACCATAAGCGATGCAAGTTTAAATAATGAACCAGGTTCAATGTTTTGTGAAATAGCATAATTATATATTTCTGAATATTCACCATTTTCATTAATTCCAAGATTGACAATTGCTTTAATTTCGCCGGTTTCTACTTCCATAACAACAACTGTTCCGTATTCTGTATCGTATTTTTGAAGTTGTTCTAATAAACTTTTTTCTGCAATGTTTTGAATATCCTTATTTATTGTTGTAACAATATCTGTACCCTTTGAAAGAACATTGTTATAAGCTCTTTCAAGACCTACAATGGCAGAATCATTATCTAAAACATAACCAATAGTTCTTGATGAATTATGTGGATATATTCTTTTTTTTATAGAATCTTCAATTACGGTTTCAGCAAGAATACTGTTATCATCAGCTAAAATTTTGCGCCGGACAGTTTCCTTTATGTCTGCA
>Ga0307990_1000994_pt1 | contig 24258 bp, 14 predicted proteins | sample EllFjometagen129_FD_203168 | JGI IMG/M metagenome (GOLD analysis project Ga0307990, IMG submission 203168) | Marine microbial communities from Ellis Fjord, Antarctic Ocean - #129 | ecosystem: Environmental > Aquatic > Marine > Unclassified | place: Southern Ocean | collected 2014-10-08
TCCGCACCTGCGTATAATTCAGTTGCTTTGGTCGCTTGCATGACTATCCCTTTCATTGTTGTTACTGAAAGATAGTCTGCGCTCGACCGAAGCTTATATCAAAGAACCTCTATATGGTTATCAGCCAATGAATCTTAGAAAACACCGGCCCGCCCCTCCTGACTTCTCCTCTAAAAATCTCTTGATTCTTAAATTCATCGGCTGACCCCTTCACCCTTCACGCGGTGACGCCCAACAATAACAATGTGTTCCGCAAAACTGATTTTCGTTTCATAATGACTCTCTGATAAAAACCTAACGATGTACTTCAAAGCGGAATGGGTTCCCTTTCACATCCAACACCTGAATGCCGCCCATATTCATAGAAACGGTCTCCGCCAGCACCTTCCAGACAACCTTTTTGTCTGGAGTCACCTCAAAAACCTTCGGCATTTCCCCGTCCGGCGCACCGAGAAAATGTTTCCCATGTTTCACATTTGAAACGATGGTGTTTCCATTTGGAAGACGCTGGATTCCACAAACCATTCCAACGCGGAGTCCCGCCGCTTTCAGGTCGTCCGATGTTAATGCCCACACTACATTGCCATCCGCATCATACTCCGTTACCCCGCGACCATCCACGCCGCCGCCTTCTGACACCAACGTATTTCCGTCCGGCAGTCGAACCGCGACGAAGAACCCGGAGGGAAAGGTGCGGATCAACTTGCCGGTTGAATCCCACTCATAGGCATGCTTTGCCTTCAATTCCTGCCCCTCGGCCTGAGCCGACTTCATCAGCGTTCCAAGGTAGGTGCCTTCTGGCGTCTTGCGCACCATGCGAAAGGCGTGGTGAATATCGTTCACCGCATCGGCCACCTTCACACGCTTGAGTTCCTTACCGTCAGCATCTAGTTCGAGCATCCAAAGTCCGTCTTCAGCGCATTCTCCCAGCAGGAAACCACCGTGCGGTAGCGGCTGGCAGGAATGGTTGTCGCGGCCTTCCGGCAGACGATATTCCCACATCTTGTTTTTTTCCGCATCCAGCCGGATCACACTGGAAACCCCTTCTTTGCGCATGGAATAGCTGTAAACCACGCTACCGTCCGGCAGAACCCATCCGTCAGAAACTTCAGCCTTGGTCGGGCTGTTCCAAACCATCTGACACTGCTCATCATAGAGGGTCGGCCCGCCGCTGCTCCACCCGCACGTGAAAAAGCGGTGCGTAACGTCCGCCGCCAACGCTCCGGAGCCCTGCTGAAGCAGGATATTTGGCCGTTCGCTTCCACGAGCTGCCGCACAACAAAGTACGACAACCGAACAGATCGTTGATGCCAACTTGACCGGATTCATTCTTTCTTCCCGCTTGAAGAGGATCGTGCCCCAGTGCTACGCGCCGACTTCCTGCATCAATTCAATGGGAGCGCCCTCGGCGAGGATAAACGCAACCTTCAATCCCTCTTTCGGCTCAAACGGCTCAATCAGAATCTCCCGGCCGGCGAGCGCTTGCTCCAGATCGACAACCTTAAACGCAATGTGCGCGATCGTCTGCAATGCTTCCGGCATAGGCGACCCCTCTTCGAATCGCAGCCACTCGATCTGGTTATCACTCACGGCAAAATCGGTGACGTAGAGTTTAGCGTCCTCCATATAGGTTTCGCCTTCGCGCATGACAGAGCTTGGGATTCCAATATGACTGAATTGTTTCATCTTCTTCCCCTGATTAATGGTTATTCGGCCCCGGTGTTCTTAAACTCCATGCTGGGTTTGCTGAACATAACGTGGTTATGATAGGTGGCTACCTCGATCACAATCGCGCCCGTCTTCCCCGCCACCTGACCATGCCAGGATTCGGGATCGCTCATGACATACATCTGGTTGGTTTTAGCATCGCGCTTTGCGATGTATTTGGACTTGAACCAGTCCTCGCCATAGCCCCACGGACGCAGCTCTTCCGGCCAGTCGCTAATCAGAACTTCGTCACTGTGTTTGTATTCGCTATGAAAATAAACCTCGCCATAGCGCACCTGCCACGCCTCCATCTTGGGGGCGTATCCCTCCGCCCCGCCAATGTGGCGGTGCTCGGGCAGGGTCTGCCCGGGAAGCAGATAGATGTCGTGGAGCAGGTAGCCATACGAATCGTCTTTGTATTCTCCCGCATACTGGCCCGCGCCCGCACTCTTGTATTCGCCCTTTTCGTTAATCCAAAAGATGCCGCCCATTCCCAGCGCGAGAAGATCGCCCTGTTTAAAATCACAGACCCAGAAATTATCCGTTTTCAAGATATCCGGAATCGGATAGTCGAAACGCTCCATCATGTCGAAATAGGCCTGCTTCACCTTCGCCGTATCCAGCGCACCGTCCACATAGAAATCCTTGCCATCAATCATCTTCTCTGCCCCTCCTGTTGCCTGAACTGACCCCGTTATACATCCCTGCAAAAGCAACCCTGCGCAAAGCGCCACAACGCCCGCTATCCATCCTTTTGTGCTCATTGACATTCCCTCCTCTGCGTGTTTATATATTAAACCTGTTTATATAAAACAAACAACGCCCTTCTGTAAAGGAAACGATGAAGTCAACATTGCAAACCCTGAAAGCCCTTTTCGCCGCGATAAAACCCGCCCAAACCATGCAAATCCGAGTCGCAGGCTATTCCGGCGACCGCCTCGAGCTCACCGCCCCGCTTGCGCCCAATATCAACGACAAAGGAAGCGCCTTTGCTGGCAGCATATCCTCGATGCTCGTACTGGCAGGCTGGGGACTGATTACGCTCCGCCTACGCGAGGCCGGAATCCAGGCCGATGTCGTTGTGTCCAAAAGCGAAACCGAATACAAGCGCCCCGTTCGTGCGGACATGCGCAGCATTGCAGAGATTAATGCCAAACCGTTCGATCAGCTGATTGAGGAACTCTCGGAAAACCAGCGAGCGAGCATACAGATTGCGATCACACTGCGTTCAACCGGACAGCTCTGCGCAAGCATGGCTGCGCAGTATGTTGTCTCTAAAGTACATTAAGGCCCCCTGTCGCCATACCCACAGGCTCTTTGGAATACCAAAGAAGCCTGTCCTACAATCTGACTTGTAGGACGCGCTTCCCGTATTCGGGAGCGTGTGTGCTCCTGCCCATGCGTAGCGACCTCGCCGCTATAATGCTTTCAACGCCCCGAAGCCCATGCGACGCGAGATGGTGTCGGCATGGCGACGGATGATTTTCCCAATAGTTGGAAACTTATTTTTTGGCAAACGGTCGGAGGGGCCGGTCGACCAGATCGCCGCAATCGGATAACTGTATTGATTAAACACCGGCGCGGCGATGCAGTGGGCCCCGTGCACCTGCTCGGCGCGATCGATAGCAAATCCGGCGGCTTTCACCAGCGCCAGTTCCTTATCAAAGTCCTTACGGATGTTGATGGTGTTTTCGTTAAAACGCTTAAACCGATAACCTTTGAGCAGCTGATGCCGCTCGCTGGCGGGAAGATAAGCGAGCATGGCTTTGCAGGGAGCGGAACAATGTAGCGGCATGCGGTGTCCGGAGTCGATTGAGAACTTAAACGGATGCAATCCCAGCACCTGCTCAATCACAACGCCCTCGTTTCCGATCAGCGTTCCGATTAATACCGACTCCATAATCTCATCGCGGCACAACCTCATCACGTCGAGCGACTGCTCGATAAAACCTTTTTCACCCATGCTCCGGCAGCCCATCAGTAAGAGCTTTTTGCTGAGACTGAACCGCTTCTGTTCGTCGCGGATGATGTAGCCATGCCCAAGCAGGGTCATGGTGATGCGAAACACACTGTTTTTGGACAGCCCCAGCGCATCGGTAAGCTCCGTAACCGTCTGCCCCTCTGGGCAATCCAGCAGATGCTCCATAATCACCAGCGCACGCTCCAGATTAGGCACCTTGTAGCGGCTGTCCTTAAATGTCTCGTTTTTCTTTTCGCTCATGGGCTGAATGTACGCAAAAGGTTCCAACCATTGGAAACAGATTCCCCTCTTATTTATTTCACTTACTGGTTTGTATTATGTATTTCTGTTTGGAATATAGTCCCTCAATAAGGAGAACCGATGAGCCTCAGAACCCTCTCACTGATCGCCGTAGCCATTGTAACGGCCGCGCCGCTCGTAAACGCTGCTCGTCCGAACATCCTTTTTATCCTAGCCGACGACTGGGGCCAAGGTGATGTAAAGACCTATGGCGGCGACCGCTGCAAGATCGATACGCCAAACATGGATCAGCTTGCCGTCAAGGGCATGAAGTTCATGGACGCACACAGCTCATCGGCTGTCTGCTCCCCCACCCGCTACGGCGTACTGACCGGCCGCTACAATTGGCGCAGCCGTTTGAAGAAGGGTGTGCTCAACGGAGTCAGCCCCGCGCTGATCGAACCCGGCCGAATGACCGTTGCCTCACTCCTCAAGAAAAACGGCTACACAACCGCTATGTTCGGGAAATGGCACCTCGGCATGGGCTTCCCTACGACAGACGGAAACCCCGCAAAATGCTCAGCCAAAAAAGTAGAAGAGCTGACCACTAAATGCAATATCGACTGGAAAGGCACCATTAAGAACGGCCCAACTTCCGTAGGCTTCGACTCCCTCTGGGGCTTCAGCGCCTCGCTCGACATGCCGCCCTACATTTGGATTGAAAACGATCATTTCGTCGGCGAATGCACCACCATCAAAGCCTTCCATCGTCCGGGGCCGGCCCACGCCGATTTCGAGGACTACGACGTGCTTCCGACCCTGGCCAAAAAGGCTTCCGAATTTGTCACGGCGCAAGCCCGTACGCCGGAACCGTTCTTCCTATACATGCCGCTCAACAGCCCGCACACGCCCATCGCCCCCTCCAAAGCGTTCCAGGGAAAAAGCAAAATGGGCTCCTACGGCGATTTCGTCATGGAGACCGACTGGGCCATCGGCCAAGTTGTACAAGCCGTGGAAGCCGCTGGCATCGCGGACAACACCCTGATCATCGTCACAGCTGATAACGGGTGTAGCCCGCAAGCGCTCAGATCCGGCAGCAACAAGACCGTCACGTTCCGAACGGGCGGAAACGAACCGGAGGATCCGGCCGCGCACTATTCCAGCAACATCTACCGCGGACATAAAGCCGATATCTACGAAGGCGGACATCGCATCCCCTACATCGCCCGCTGGGACGGGAACGTAAAACCCAGCAGCATCTGCAACGACACCATCTGCCTCGTCGACCTCTACGCCACCTGCGCCGAAATCATCGGGGCGCCCGTCGAGGCCAACGCCGCCGAAGACTCCGTCAGCCTCCTACCCCTCCTGCTCGACACAGCAAAAAGCCCCGTGCGCGAAGCGATTGTCCACCACTCCATCAACGGCAGCTTCGCCATCCGTCAGGGCAACTGGAAACTTAGTTTTTGCCCCGGCTCCGGCGGCTGGAGCGCCCCAAAACCGAAGCTGTTTGAAAAAACAAACGATGTGCAAGACTGGGTGCAGCTATTCGATCTGTCTAGCGACCCCTCCGAGACCACGAACCTAGCAGCGAAACATCCGGAGACGGTTGAGCGCCTGACCCTCCTTGCACAGCAAACCATCGACAACGGCCGCTCAACCCCCGGCCCCAAGCAAGAAAACAACGACGAAACCCACCTCTATCCGGAATGGATCCGAAAGGCCCGGCCTTAAAAAAACAGGCTCTGTGCGACTTACGGACCGATGCCCGCTTCAAACTCTTTCAGGTATATCCCACGCAAAGGCGCAGAGCCCGCAAAGAGCGTACTGTCCGGCATTCCTCTGCGTTCTCTGCGCCTTTGCGTGGAAAAGTTGCTGTCGAATAGTCCTAAAAGATTTAGCAATGGGTATGAGTGAACCAACCGTCTTCGCTTTCAGCTTCGCCGTGTCACGAGAATTTCCAACCATTGGAAAAAATTCAGGGTAAAAGTTCCGAACCTTGGAACCCGAGTGCTTTAATGCGAAAATGGCGTGGTGTTTATCTCTGCGGCGCTGAAACACAAATCGTCATCGTTCGACGGAAGCTTGTCAAAGCTGGCACTGTATCGATCCTTGTAAAAAATCCAGATCAACCCTTTGCGGGTGTGTTTGCCGTTTTTCCAGACCACGGCGCGCACCGTTCCGTCTGGCTGACGAATGACGACGTTATCGATGTAGAAATGGTACGTCCCGGGTTTCTGGTTATGTAGCCCAATGGTCATGTCGAGTGACTTGCCGGGAGCGACATCGCCGATGCCTGCCGCGCAATGAATCCACTTTCCTTTGGGTAAGAGCTGTTCAACCAGCAAGCCGTCATCGAGGCCGATCCCATGGGTGCTGTTGAACAGCGGCTTTTCGCCCTTCGTCGGGACATATGCTGAAGGGGAAACAAAAATGCCTTTTGCATGATCTGAATCCTCCGCAACACAGATATCGTATTCAAGCACATCTCCGGCGTGGACAAATTGATCGCGCTCACGGGTCCAACCCGGCATCCCAAACCGGACAAAAATCCCCTGCGCATCCGGATCTTTCATTTCACGATTTTGAACGGCGGTCACTTCCAGAACATCGCCGGCTGGCTGGGCGGAAGCATTGCGGTCCACAGGGGTAGGTAAAGGCATATAGCTGATCGCGACCTCCCCCGATGAGAGCCACTCATCGAGCCTCTTTTTCATGGTGTTGCGCGCCGCGCTGAAGCGTTCATCGCTGGCCAGATTGGTGGTTTCGCCCTCATCCTGATCGAGATCATAAAGCTCTTCTATTTTTCCAATCCCTGGAACGCGATTGTAATGCAGTTTGAAATGCCCGTTATGAAGAACCGCCCAGGATGTATCGAGGCCGTAATAGCAATGTTCGAATTCTTTCCGGCCCGCCGTCCGTTTGAGTAGATTTGGATAGAGATTGATCCCATCGAGTTGAGCGCCGGAATCGACCGACTTTCCGATCGCGCCGATCAGCGTCGGGTACCAATCGACATACTGCGCCAGGTCGTTGAAGCGGTTATCATCGGGCGCATACGGCTTCCGGGAAGCTTCAAGGTGTCCGGGCCACCAGATGGCCGCCGGCACGCGAATGCCGCCTTCCCAGATCGTCATCTTATGCCCCCGGAACGGACCATTGTTGCCTGATCGCGTGGCCCCGTTGTCGGATGAAAAAACAACGATCGTCTGACTCGACAATCCTTTTTCTTCCACCTTGCTGAGAAGTTCGCCAACCGACCGGTCCATCGCATACACCATTGTGTAGTAGACTAGTTCTCTGAACCCGTTCACGTTTCTAGAAATTTTCATCCGGTCAAACTCTTCTTTGGGCGCGCACCGCAGTTGCAACACTTCCCCAATGGCCCTTCCCGAATTCGCCAGTGGACTGACTACCTTGCTCACGTTCTTCCAGGCCAGCTGCGGGTACTCATCATCAAACAGATCGCACATCGCCTTCAGATCCGTGTTCAGGATGTGGTACGGCGTGTGAACCGCCGAGAAGGGAACATAGAGGAAGAACGGTTTGTCCGCATTCTTTTCAATGAACCCCAGCGCATCATCCCGAATGATGTACGTAGCGTAACCCGACACGTCTTCGGTGTGCTGTTTGCCATTGGTCCACCAGTTGATTTCACCGTCTTTCTCAATCCGCGTGTGATAATCCTGACCGCCCCCATAGAATCCAGACCATTCATCAAATCCATACGCATTCACCCCCACACCAGGAATGATGCCCTTCCCTATTTCGGCTGCTGGTGCTTTGCCATTATGCCACTTTCCAAAGGCACCCGTCACATAACCATTTGCTTTGAAATCTTTGGCCATATTTGGAACCGTTTCATCCAGTTCGCCCCCGACTAACAGCCCAGACCCCACTTCCGTATAATGTCGTCCCGTCAACATCCCAGCGCGACTGGGAGAGCAAACGTGGTGGGTCATATAATTGGACAGGTAAATCCCCTGTTGGCAAATGCGATCTATATTGGGCGTATGCGCAAAATAGGGGGTGCGCCGATCCACTTTAGCCGACTGCCTGTTGTAACCGATATCTGCATAGCCGAGGTCATCCGCGTAGATGAAGACCACATTGGGCGGACGCTCTGTTTCGGCAGCAAAGCAGTCCACAGCCTCCACCCCGATAAAGAAAGCCGCGAATACAGCAACGCTCCACGAACAAAAACTGGAATGCTTAAACATCACGTACTTCCTTTTAAAACCCGATATGATAAATGGAATTTTCTATCGTGCACTTTGGCCCCGCCTCATTGATAAAGGCGTCATCATCCGGAACATTATCCTTTTTGATGAACCCGATGAGTTCCGCTTTCTTGATATCCTCACCAAACGTTCCGTAGAGTCCCGATTTATAGCCGCCGGCGACATCGCTTTGGATTCCTTCCCCAAACCGCATGCCCACTGTTTTCAACGTGCCGCCCGTTTGCTTAATGCCGTAATCGAGACCGAAGCTCGCGAAGCTCGTTAATAGAAAATAAAAGTCGCCGCTCGCCATCTCGATGCCGGTTTCCGCACACGGGGCATGGCCCCAACCCAGCAGGTTGTAAAATTCGGCGCGGCCTTTAACACTCTCTTTGATATCCAAAAACCGGCGGCGAGCCTTAACGTCCATGGAAACCATTTGGAACCCTACAAACTGTGCATTTGTACCCACATCCTCGAAGACCATCGAGACTGCGCTATGATCAATGCCATGAGCCACAAAGTCCCCGTTCACGCCGCCATATTGGGGATTGTTAATAAACTGTATTCCCTGTTTGCTGCCGAAGGAGAAAGTATGCAAGGTGTTTTCATGGTCAGAATACCCATAGACAAAAGCCGTTAGGGTATACTTCACCGCATCTCGAACAGCCCGGCTTCCGTCGTGGCCACCCGGACCATGATCATACTTCGACCACCCCCAGAACGAGGGATTCCACTGCACATTTTTCACATAGCCCTGACCGAAACAGTTGTCGATATAGAGCCCTGTTTTTAAAACCGTTCCGCACAGGTAATCAATATTATGTCCGGTGCTGTCATAGGTGCCAAAATCAGCGCCTTGGTACGAATTGACCAGCACGACATCTTTGAGCCGCACATTCGGTCCCTGCGATTGAATCGTCCATGGATACGGAGTAAAGGTGCTGGTTTCTTTATACTCGGCCCATCTCTGTTCCGGATAAACGATGGTAACGCCGCGCAAGGAAGCTCCGGCCTTTAACATCATAAAGGGGGTTCCGTTCTCATCCCCTTTGCCGGGAAAGGCAAAGATCTCGCTCCCCCGTTGACCCGTTCGGACCCTCTTGTTTCCCTGGATCGAATGGCCGATTGTATGGTGAGAGTTATCAAACACCCCGCGAAGTTCGATTCTTTCCGGGATGGTCAGCTCTTTCTTCAATACATATTGCCCAACGGGAAGATAAACCGTTCCGCCGCCATTTTCTTCTGCCGCGCTTAATGCCTTTACGAACGCGGGGTGATCATCGGTGACCCCATCGCCCTTGGCCCCGAAATCGCGCACATTAAAAAGATCCGCTTTCTCCGGTTTATAGATGGCTTCCGGATATTCAAACGTTGATAAATTACACATCTTCAAATTCAGACCCGTGTGATCGATGACCACCTTCGCGTAGGCTGGCGCATCATTTTTAATGTCCGGGTCGCCCTTAAACCGATTCCCGAGCACCGCGGCGCTCTGCACCTTATTGCCGATAGTTACGTGATTCCCCGAAGAGTTAAAAGAGTTCTGGATCAGCTCGATAACCCCGGATTTTGCATAGACGTCCCACCCCTCTTCCTGTTGGTTGTTAAAGGTGCATCCGGACATGGTAACGCAGCCGAATGATGCTTCCGACAGCACGCAATATTTAAACGTTCCCTCAAAGGTTACATTGAGAAATTGAGCGACACTCTTCAATGGCGCCGTAATTTTGATCCCTATGGCATCCTTCAAATTGGAACGAATGGTCACATCTGTATCGGCCCAGCCGCACCGGTTAATGTCACCGACCTCCATGCCGATCGTGTTGTCGATCAGCTTCAAATTGACAAAGCCACCGTTGGGGCCTCGAGCTTCGGTCTTCACCCGTGATCTCTCAGTTTTGATGCCGGTGTGAAACCCTTCAATGATCCAGTCATACATCCAGGTCCAGTCGTAATGGGTGAGCACCGCCCCGGTGGATTCTTTGAGCAGGAATTTTCGCAAAGCAACGTTTTCTGCCGAGGTTGCCGGAGCGCCGGGAAGTCCGGACTCGCACCAGTATCGCGGGCTCATCCTAATCTTTTGCAATTTTTGACAGTCATAAACCGAGTCCCGTAGAAACCCGATATGAAGGGCGGTCATAAACAGGTTTTTTACGGTCAGCAGCTGGTTGCCTCCGGGCCCGGTCTGAATCCCCTGCCAAGCATTATAAATCGTGATGTTTTCTAACCCCGCGCTGATCCCGGAAATTTGCTGAATCGTCCAAGCATAGGGTTCCGGATTGGCAAACTCCTGCTCGGGATACCACAGCGCCAGATCCTTCAGCCCGCAGCTTTCAGCCAGCGTAATAAAGGGTTCGCCATCCGGCGCGCTTTTGCCGTAATAAACACAGAAGAGCGTGCCTGTTGCAGAACCGGTTTCCGGATTTCTCCATTCGCCCCGCAGGTGAACGCCGGGTTTCATGATCAACCGGTTTCGGAAAATATATTTTCCCGATGGAATAAAGATGACCCCGCCACCATCCTGCTCACAGGCATCAATGGCTTTTTGAAAGGCGGCTGTATCATCCGCGTCGTCATTGGCGGTTACGCCGTAGTCGCGCACATCATGTGTCGTAATGACGTAATCCTGCGTTTCGAATTGGGTCTCATTCAGACGCGGGACGCCCGGCGCCGGCCGTTCGGCCTGCGCTGCAAATGCTCCCTGATGCATCGCTAGGAGCAATGCGAAAGCGATCAGGATGTTTTTTTGACCGCCAAGACGCAAAGACGCGAAACTGGCGAGCCAGCTTCCCATCATTGGAAATGTAGCATCGGTTCTTCGAACCGATTTTCCAATGCTTGGAATAATGTAGCTTATTTTTTCCAAACCTTGGAAAATTAGTTTCTCAAAATTCATTTTTCCTTCCTTCGCGTTCTCGCGGTTATAGACCCAATAATTATTCCACGGCATAAACCCACCCTCCGGAACTCAGCGTATAGAGCTTGTCGCCATAAAATGCCATGCAAGCCTCTTCCATTCGGTTTTCCATTCGGAACTTCCAGAAACATTCGGTCGTACCGTCCCCGTTTCCTTCTTCATCCAAGCTGTAAATATAGGGAGAGGTCAGCGAACCCACATAGACCCGGTCTCCAACGACGACCGGCGCGGTATGCCCGCCGCCGGGATGCGTCCAAACGATCTCCTGCGTATCTAAATTAATGCGGTAGACATTACAGTACACGGGCGTGCTGCCCAGCATCCGGCCGATCATCGCGGAGGCAAATACATGATTGTCTTTAAACGCCGGTGTCACATTGAAGATCGATGCTTCCACATAGATGTTCCACTCCAGCTCGCCGGTCTCCGCATCCAAGCACCGAAACTCGCTACCGGGTGACGGGAAGTAGAGTTTTCCGTTGTGGGCAATCATGGCGCCGGAATCGGAGCCGTGATCGAAATAACGGCTCCATTTAATTTCGCCGGTATGCAGGTTGAAGGCGGAGATAAACCGGTCCCAGCCGCCGAAATAAACCATGCCGTCATTAATGGTTGGCTCCGTGCAGAGCGAGCTGTTGGTGCGGTAGCGCCAGACAATGGCGCCCGTCTCCGCGTCTAAGCAGGTGGCATAACCGTCGATGCACGGAACCAGCACGAGGCCCTCCCCAATATTACAGGAGCCCCAGGTCCAACCGATGGACTGCTGCCAGACTTTCTGCCCGGTGTTCGCATCCAGACAGTAGAAGTATTCCTCCCCGCCCTGCTGGCCGACATAAATTTTTCCGTTAGAATAAGACGGTGCCACCGAGATGGCAGCCCCCAGCTCAAAGCGCCACAGCTCTTTGCCGGTTTGCGCGTCCACGCCATAGGTGAAGCGTGATGGCGTGCCGAAGAAAATCTTTCCGTCCGCCGCAGTGACTTTGGACTGGAAATAAGCGCCGCCAGCCACCTGCTCCAGCAGGATTCGATACTCCCCGTCGTAGGCGCTTTCAATCAGGCTCTTCTTCCAAAGCAGTTCCCCATTGTCGCTATAGCACCAGAGGAACAGGTCGGTTGTTGTCACCAAAATCTTGTTTTCACTATAGGTCAAATCAGCCAGCGATTGATGTGTGCCGGATTTTTTCTCCCAAACCAATACGGCGGAATTCCCTTTGTCTTCCAACCTGGACAACGTGCCGTCCAACGAACTGACAAAAACGGTCTTGCCGGCAACAACCGGGCGGGAACGAATCCAGTCGTGGCATTCATATTTCCAGTTCAATTTTCCGTCTGCGCCATTGAGGCAATAAAGAAATTTATCTGCGCTGCCGATATAGACATTCCCGTTCGCAACAACGGGCGTGGAAAAAATTTTCATGGCGCGTTTTTCAGGCGTCCCGGTTTCGAAGGTCCACAAAACCGATCCGTCTTCTTCCGACAGGCAATAGATCACTCCGGCATTGGAACCGAAGATCACTTTCCCGTCTTCAATAACAGGACTCTGGTTCATGCCACCAGATGCCTGGAACTGCCAGCGTACAGAACCCGCCTTTTCTTCTGTATTCGGCGCTCTTAGATTAAAGCAAAAGACACTGCCGTTCATGTTTCCGGTCACGACCGAATTTCCTTTCAGGGCCGGTTCACACAGCGAAGCCCCCGTGAGCATATCCCACACTTTTCTACCGCTGTTCACATCCCGGCAGATCAAGTGATTGAACGGCCCGCTGACCGGCGGGTTTTCGTGAATGTCGTGCGAGCCGTTCGGGAAGACGATAAATTGTTCATTCGCCACAATCGGGGCGTATCCGGTGCGATAATCAACATGTCCGGTTTCGACACGCTTCTGGATTTCGCCCGTTTTTTTATCGATCACTAATGCGTATCGAGTATCGCCCTTGTTACCGCGCGAACCGATATCGCGAACGATAATCGTGTCTTTCCGGATTCGCGGCGTAGAGCCGGCGGCCGGTGTCCAGTAGAGCTGATCCTGAACGATGTCGGCCAGCTGTTTGGTGGTCCAACGCTCGGCGCCAGTCTCCAGATCAAGGCTATACATCATCGTGCGCATACCGGGAGAGATGGCATAAACAATTCCGTCTTCGACCACCGGCTGTGCGGTTGCCGCAAAGCCAACTGGGAAGCGCCAGGCTTCTTTTCCGGCCAAAATCACATCGGTCTTCGTCGACCCTTCGTGCTGATTATTTTTTTGATAAAGCGGCCAGTCTTCGTAAACCACGTTCGGATTTTTCTTCGCATCAGCAGCTAGTTCCGGATCCGGCTTGGAGCTTAGAACCGGCTCTTTTGTCAACTGATTGCATTCCGCATAGATGGCATCCAGAATTTCATAACCCCGGTCGAGGGCCGGAAACATTTCCGTTTCCTGCTTCGGGGTGAGGGGTTTGCTCTGTCCACCAAGATGCATCAGGTTCCAGGGAGAATTCTTTTTGTAGACTTCTGTCACTTCCAGAACGGCCTCGGTATTCGCCCCCATCTGCTGAAGAGCGCACACCCACTGCTTCAGCATAAACAACCGCAGCTTGTAGTTTTCACTATTCGTTTTTTCGGAAGAGATCGACTGCCGGATCGCATCCAGCTCTTCGTGCCCAGTCAGTTTAAATCCAGTGCCCGCCCCGAGGGAGCTCAAGCTGAATAAAAGGGTGAAACCAAGCGCGCAACGCCACCCTCTCGATGCCTTAAGCCAATTTTTCATATCCGTGTTCCCCATACTCATTAATCGTTTTCGTTTGATTCAATGCGCAGTGCTTCCAATGCGTCTGTGTAAAGTTTCCGCGCGGAAGGCATTCGTCCCTTTTCACGGAGCAGCTCATCACAAATACCGAACCAACGTTTCACGCGATACGGATGCAGCTCTTCCGGCGCAATCTTTCCAAACTGTTTCTTAAACTCAGTACCGGCCATCAATTCGCGGCGCAACCCGTCTGCATTTAATTTCCGGGAACGCAGTTGCTTTACACTCTTCTTGATCTCCTTTTTTTTCGGTGCGCGGCCGAGCATCTCCAGATAGGCCGCATCCACCACGGCTTTTATCTCGGCATCGCCATAGTCGTGCATCTGATAGCCGTTTTCATCTTTGGGCGCGTGCTGCGTACGCAATAGGTGTTCGATATGCCGTTTGGCAGGAACAAACTCCGGCTGCAGGGTGCAGTCTTCGACCGAAGCCGAGTCGTATAAATAGGGAGCCGGATCATCAGGTGAATTCGGATGATCCCCATATTCGGCGAGCCCGGAGTAGATCGCACGGCTCGTGTTGCCGGTAATGGTCCAGTGCGTGATGCCGTGCGCTACGATTCCATAGCCGCCGGCCCCGCCAGCCAGAATATTGCCCGTCACTTCCCCGCCCGTCAGAATATTGCCGCGCCAGTGGGGCACCCATACCACGCAACCCACGGGGAGCATCATGTGGATGCGCGCGCCGAAGGCGTCGATCGTGTTATTCCGCACTTTGACCCCGCGGTAATTGATCAACGTCTTTTCTTCATTGAGTGCATACAGGTGATATTTATCCACCATGTTGACGCCGCCCATGGACTCCCTTGAAATAGACGCGACGACATTATCTTCCACCACCGTACCGGCCGCCGCATAAAGCACCACGCCGACATCCGTCGGATCGATAATCAAATTGTTGCGAATGACCGAATTGCTGGACGCACAGGAGATGGCGTCGGCCCACGCAAAAGGAACCTCGTTGAGATCGCGCCCATTTCCGCGCGGATCAACCCCGGCGCCAAAAAACAGATTGTTCTCGGCCACCAGATGTTGCGCCATTTGCTGCATTTTCAATGTCGACCAGGTCCGTGTATTCATAAAGACACAGTCGCGGACGATTTGCCCGTCTCCGCCACGGCCCCCGAAACGAACCAGCGCCGGCTGTCCACCGCCGCCGATCTTGGGTTTGGGAACCACCGAAAGGTGATAGCGATCCCCATCGAAAATCACATGTTCAATCACAGTCCCTTTGCCCATAGAATTGAGGATCATCATCTCCTCGCGGTTAATCAGTCTCAGGATTGCGTAGTCGGACGGAAAGCGGGCATTCGCCGTATAGATCTTTTGCCCCGGCGTTTTGCTGAGCAATGTTTTGGTGATTTCATACACCTGCCCTTTTGCGAGCACCAAATCTTCACCCCGATCGAGGATGGCCTGCAAATCGTCTCCGGGACGAGCCTCCGTTGCTCCGGCAAATGCCGACAGAGCAAGCACCGCGCCGAGCACCGCATATTTCATATTGCACATGTTAAAGACTCCCCAAATATGGATTCCCGCCTGCCTTGAGATTCAAGGCAGGCGGTTTATCGCCCTGTATCTATCAACCTACTTGATCTGACATGCCGCTGTTTTGCGAATGTCACGTGATGAGCTGCCGACCATCAATTCGAATGCGCCCGGCTCGACCACCCAGCTTTCGGTTGCTTCGTCGAAGAAGGCAAAGGAGCGCTTGTCGAGCTCCAGCGTCACGCATTTTGTTTCGCCGGGATTAAGGAAGAGCTTCTTGAATGCTTTCAGCTCTTTCTTCGGACGCGGAACACTGCATTTCACATCGTGAACATACAGCTGCACCACTTCAGCACCAGCACGTTTGCCGGTGTTGGTGATGTCCAATGTAACCTTAGCGGTCTGCCCATTCACGGCCACCTTCGGCTCGCCGTAGGCAAAGGTGGTGTAGCTCAGTCCGTGTCCGAACGGGAACTGCGGCTCCATGTTGTGTTCATCGAAGTAGCGGTAGCCGACAAAGATGCCTTCCTTGTATTCGATCTCCTTTAGGTCCGCGCCCCAGTGCCCTTCCGGATACTGCTTCACTGACTTCGGAATCGAGACGGTAAGCTTTCCGTTCGGGTTGGCTTCGCCAAAGAGCAGCTCGGCCAAAGCGACGCCGGCCTGTTGGCCCGGGTACATGGCGGTCATCACGGCCGGCACTCCGCCGATCCAGTCATTCATGCCCACACCGGCGGTAAAGGTGACCACCGCGGTTTTTTTGTTCACTTTGGAAACGGCGTTGATCAGGTTTTCCTGCGCCTGACTCAGCTGCAGCCCCTGATAGCGGTCGCGACCTTCGCGCTCCATGTTCCCGGTGTTGCCGACGTTCAGAATAACGGCATCGGCGCTTTTCGCCAGCGCCACCGCTTCGCGCGTCCATTCAAGGTTTTCATAATCCCACCAGAATCTCATGATCCCCTTGGGGCCACGCTTCTGGTATTCGAGACGAATGTCGTGCGGACCCTCAGTCAGCTGCGCTTTAACCTGCTGCCACCACAGATTGTTCGACCCCTGACCCGCAAAGATCTCTTTGTTATCAACGAACAGCCGGGCATGGCCCTCGAAGCGAAGTTCCAGCGTATACTCGCGGGTCTCCGGCGCATTCAACTCGCCTTCCCAGCGGACAGAGAATTTTTTATCTGAACCCATCCGGCGGTTGGCTTCCGGTACCAGCGGATCCTGGTCCCACTGGAAATTGACTGAAGAGTCAACCCCACTGCGCTCCGCCTTCTTGAAATCGATGCCATCAAAATAGGTCGCGCTGAGCCCCGGTTTCCCATCCTTGGAAACCAGATATTTCGAGGGAATCGGCCCGCACCCGTTTTCAGCATATGCGCCGGGCGCATAGACCACTTCCACGGAATCACCGAGATAGGCACGAATTCCTTCCAGCGGGGTAATCATGTCTTCGTCTTCCGGCACCACGCGGGCGCTTCCGCCAACCTGAAACAGTGCATATGCGTCGCGCTCCTCTGCCGTGAAGTGCGGGCCGTAATTTGAATGTGGGCCGATCACCGCCACTTTTTTCACGGCAGCTTTATCAAACGGAAGCACATCGCCTTCATTCTTCAGCAGCACGATGGAGTTAACCGCCAGCTCGTGGGCTAACTTTTTCATCGGCGCACTTTTGAAAACGGACTTCGGCGGATTCTGGAAGTCCGGGTCAAAACATTTAGCCACGTACATCGTGCGCAGAATGTTGCTGACCCGTTCATCGATCAATTTCTCTGACACCTCGCCCGACTTAACCGCGGCCTTCAGCTTTTTGCCATACCAATTCTCGCGCGGCATTTCGAGGTCCAGACCGGCCTTAACCGAATCGTCAGTGGCATGCGTTCCACCCCAGTCGGAAAGCACAAAGCCCTTGAAGTCCCAGCGCTTGCGCAGCACTTCGTCCAGCACATACGGGTTCTGAGCGGCCCATTTGCCGTTGATCTTATTATAGGAGCTCATGATGCCCATGGCGTCCGCTTCGGTGACGGCATACTCGAAACCCGGGAAATAGATCTCATTCAGCGCGCGGTGGCTGACCTGCACATCGATAAATCCGCGCGACCACTCCTGGTTGTTGCAGACCATATGCTTGAGCGTAACGATGACCTGCTCATCCTGCAGCCCCCGGACAAAAGGAACGGCGATGCGCGCGTTCAGGAAGGGATCTTCAGTAAAATATTCCGTCGAACGGCCGCAACGCAAATCGCGCACAATGTTAAATGCCGGACCGGCCACAGCATGGTTCCCCATGCAGCGGATCTCCTGCCCCACCCCATGAGCAACCTTTTCAACCAGCTCCGGATCCCAGGAGGCCGCGTAGTTCATGGAGACCCCCATGAAGGTTCCCGGAATAACCAACCGCCGACCCGTTTTAGGATCTGGAAGAATCGGACGGGCGCCGAATGGGCCATGGGCGACCATATACGACGGAATGTTCAGGCGCTCGATCGGCGGCGGGCCGTCATAACCTAGATTTGCCGAATCTCCGTGCATGAACACCATTTTTTCATCCAGCGTCATCTGGTCAACAAGCACCTTCACCTTCGCATCAATAGCCGGAAGGTCTTCTCCCGTGAGAATCGTAGATTTGGGTTGAACCCCCGTGCATCCCGATACCAGTGCGATCAAAACGGTCATCGCAAACGCGACTTTTTTACCCCAGTTCCTATTCATTTTTTCTTCTCCATTCTCTGATTACGCTCCCCGAGCAGCTCCCCATGAGCAGTGCTCTCTTACTTTAAAAATACTTTTTTTCCAGTCCGGCTGCTTTCTGCGGCCGCTTCAAGAATCTCTACCACCGTGAGGTTGATTTCCGGAGAGGACAAATCCGTTGCGGTGATAGTCCGGTCGCCTCTGACGGCCGCGGCAAAAAAGGCAAACGGATCGATGAAAGGCGCTTTTTCCGGCGGAACGATTGTCGTCTGTTCCGGGGAGCGTTTCTCCAGCCGATACCGGATGGTTTCTTTATCATCAATCAACGCGTAGCCGGTGGTTCCATACACGTGCATATCCTTGCGGCTGAAAGGCCAGTTCCACGAGGCATGAATGACGCCCTCCATGGACGGGTAAAAAAGAAGGATCGTCGCGTCATCATCGACCTTCGGATACACGTCGGGCTTATACTGCTTCAGGCTGGCAAACACGCTGACAGGCCGTTCGCCTTTCAAAAGCCATGTAATCAGATCGGCGCCATAGCAGCCAAAATCTGTCACCGCGCCGCCGCCGTTGAGCACCGGATCGGTCAGCCAATCGAGAAACTCTTCATTCACCCGGATTTCCCGCGGGCCGGTATGGCCGTCATACACAATGATTTTTCTCAAATCCCCCAGCTTTCCGCTTTCGACCATGTCGTAGCCTTCATAATTCGAGGGATACCAGGAGGTTTCATAGTTGGTCAGCAGTAGCGTCCCGGCCTGCTCGCGCAGGGCGATCATCTTTTTCGCGTGTTCCACAGAAACAGCCAGCGGTTTTTCAACCATCACGTGGACACCACGCGGAGCACAGGCTTCAACCACTTTCAGGTGATCATAAATAGAGGTGAACGTAACCACACCTTCCGGCTGGGTCTGCTCCAACATTTCATCCAGCGAATCGAAGAGTATGCTTTTATCGATTCCAAACTTTTCAGCATATCGGGCCGCAAGATCTTTATTCGGCTCGGCGATGCCGACGACCTGAATATCCGTTCGATCCAAATCACGAAGCAGCAGAAGGACATGGGAGTGCGACAGACCGGCCACGCCGATCTTCACTGGCTCACGGGCAAAAGAAAAGCTTGCGGCGATCAGCAAGCCATAAAAAATAACGTTTCTAGTTTTCATGGGAAGGAGTGGGAGTTTATCAAACCCGGAGGGACGTCAGAAAGAGTGACGTCCACGGATTCAGTGTTGTTTTGCATCATATCCAGTGGGGTGGCCCTCACCGGGGCGTCATAGATGCCCGCGTGCGTTATAACCGACGCATCGGGCCCTAAATCAAATGTGGTCGAGTATTTGGGCACATTGCGCGTCGAAGAAACAATGCGTACGCTGCCCGACTGAATGGTATTCACCTGCGGGTCGTAGAGCTGGTTTGAAAAATTATAGATATCCACTCTGGAGGTTGACGTCCCGTACAGGGCCAGCGCCCGATGGCTGGTTCCCCAGGTGCTGAGGTTGAAAAACTCAATCGAGTCCGCGCACCCCTCCGCCACATAAATGGAACTGATATTCTGGTCAGGATCATATTGACCGACATCAATCAAATGGGTGTTGACGAAAACCAGCCCGTTGTTGGCGTGCATTGTTACACCGAACTTGCTCCAGTCGCAGCCGCTGTTAATGATGATGCCATCCGGCCCCTTCCCTGACGTTTCGCCCGGCAGCAGATTAAACGCCCGGTAGGAACAGAAGATAAAACTTCCATACACATCCAAGTTACGAGAGCCGGCAAAAATAAAGGCTTTGGTGTTGGCCTTCATCCAGTTGTCCAGGTCCTCTTTGTACGCGTTCTTTCCTTTCTCGGACGGCTTGTTGGGAAAGGAGACGGTATTCCAGTACCAACTATTAAAATGCACATTATCGATCATACAGTTTTCGGCTTCGCCGACATGGATTCCCTGTTGAAGCGGCGCGCCAGTGCAATAGCCAATGTAGGTGTCTTTCGCGTCATGGGTAACCAGATCGATAAACCGCCACGGGTTGGACGCCGTCACATGCTTTACGTATGAGCGGTCGCCCTGCATGCGGATGAGCCAGCCGTATTTATGCAATACCTCTTTTGTTTCGGTGCTGTATTCCTGGCCGGGATAATGAAAACAAAACCCGTCCAGACCCGCGTTCTGCTCCAGCGTAATGGCGGCGCTCTCTTCCGCATCCCGGCCGGTTTCCACAAAAATAATAACGCTTTTCGGGGCGCCCTGTTCTGCGTAAAGGGAAAGAAACTTGGTATGCTGCCAGGACTGCACTGGGCCGCGCAGCTCCACATTCTCCCTGACAACGAGTTCGCCCTTCAACATATACAGCCCAGAGGTGAGCACCACATACCCGCCGCCCTTCCCGCTGACCTCATCGACGGCCTGCTGGATGCGCTGCGTATCGTCCGCCTTCCCGTCGCCGGCTGCCACGAACACCGTCTCCGTCTGCGGAGGTTTATAGGTCGAAATTTTATTCACATCATAAGTGTGATCTGGGGCGTTGATGTATGGCTCCCGGGGTTCACTCATCTTGACCCGCCCGGCGCGCGCCCGGTTGTCAATCCGGCTTTCACCTTTGAACCGGCAGTCGGCTATAATCACAGATTTCGCATCCGGGCCGATGGAAAGATGGTCTTTCCAAAAGTTAAAATCACTGTCCGCAACAATCAGATTACCGCCGGTCCACTGAATCGAACTTTCAAAATTGCAGGCGCTGAACATCAGCGAAAATTTATCGTTGGGTTTCGATTTCCACTCCTGCATCAGCGCGGCATCTCCTCCGCTCAGGGTGCAGCCCATAAACATGGCGCACTCCATCCCGTGCATCGGGTTTTCCACATAAACAGCCGCGCGCTTCCCCTCCAGAACAGAGTTATAAAACTGGGTTCCGTGGTTTTTAATATTCTGGATCCAAACCGCGTCGTAACACTCTGTGATGTTGAAGTTGATATAGTGACCTTCATTATCCAGCCATAGATTGAACTTGTTACTTCGATGTCCGTCGGCCAGCTCAAGCCCTCGGTGGTATCCCCGAATCGTAATGTTTGCCAGCGCCGAGCCATCGGTGCGGTGATAGGTAATTCCCGACGCGTTCTGGAAAAGGTGTTTCTTCAGAGCCGTGAGGCTGATGGCCTTGTGTCCCAGCTTGGCCGCGGGCCAATAATCGGGATTGAAATCCACATTGAGAATTCGCGGAATATCCGCGTCCCGCCAAACCTCGACGCCTCTTCGCAGTGGGGTTCCGTGCATATTCTTCACCAGCTCAATGCAGGTTCCCCTCTTCGAGGCCCCCAGCTGGATACCGGTGTAGGCATTCACGAAGAAAATATTACGCGCCGCGCTATTGATCGCCCACTCGGAGTCCACTCGAACCTGCCGGATACTTGGCGCGTACGGCACAACGTTTCTTTCATTCTGCTCTGGATACCAGATCACCAACCCGTCAATCAAGCTGGAACCGTCCTGAATAAACAGCGGCTCTGCCAGCTCGTCCATCTCCCGGCCGTAATAGGCGCAGATGATCGTGTTCTTTGCGACATCCACCGGGTCGGCTCCCGGCTGAACAAAGTCACCCCGCAGCGCAGTGCCCGGACGAACAAACACGGGCTGGTCGAGCCGATATTTTCCAGCCGGCAGATAGAGGGTCCCGCCACCCGCATCGAACAGCTTTTTGATCGCTCTGTTCAACTGCGCAGAAACATCCGCCTCCCCAGTGCGGTCCAGCGTCTCCCCCGCAAGATCATCGACAGACCACCCGTGAATCACCGCATCATACGGATGCGTGATCGGGATGGTTTTCATTTGCGGCAAACCAGCGCACGCCACACCGCAAAGCGACAGAAGAAGAAGAGCCACAAGGCCCTGTCGCTGAACCAGTCTGGATAGTCGAACCCTCATCATCATCTATTTTCTTTGTCCTGGGGCTTCAAACATTGCCTACTTATCCGCCTGCTTTTTCACGTAGTTCACTTCCGCTTTCACAACAAACCGCGCCCAAAACTCCGGGATAGTATCCACCTCGGATCCGACTTCGAAAATCCACCAACATTCCACACAGTCCGAAAAATCAAGCCCTCCTTCATCAATAGAGGAATAGTCGGTTCCCCAATCACCGATCAGCCGGTCGGCTTCCGTCCAATATCGCCGCGCCACCGGATTGGGATTGCTGTCGCTCTTTGCCTGTTCCCGAAGGATGGCATGGGCCGCCACGTCCGCATCATCGGTCTCATAGTCTGCGGTTTTATTGTTCGCATATTTGTCGTTCGCGGTTTTCGAATCATTCTGATCGTAGTTTCCATCGTCGATTTTAAAATACGTGGTGGCCGCTCTCACATACTCAAGGGCCGCCTTTGTGGTCTGCTTCTGGTTCCACAAACTGTGCTGAACCACAAAGACCTTTCGTTTAATATCCACTCCGGCAAGATCCGGGTCGTCACACAGCGCCCGCACCCAATCCGCAGTGATGTCCGACTGCCCAGCCTCCTGTACCCAGATTCGCCCCCCGCTCAGCAGTACGGGTTTCACCTTGTCGATTACGCGCCTCACCGAAAGCGCCCAGTCACCGGTGCCATTGCCGCCCTCGGCCTTCAGTTTATCTGCATTGGTCCACGTGTCAGCCCCCTCGGGGCCGAAGATCATTTCCATCAGAGAGGTCGAGTCCCAGATCAGGGGGCTCTTTTGCCGACCATAGGCATTCATTACGCCATAGACCTGCACATCCTTGAAATCCGGATGCTCCAACATACAGCCCAGTGCCGCCATGGAATGAATATCATCGGCATCGGACCGCCCGTCGTACTGCACAACCAAAAGGTCCCAGTCCTTATTGAACGACAGTCTCTTCCTTACCGCAGGGCTTTGCGTTTTTTTCCAGCCCGTGCCTAAAAAGTCCTTTAGCTTCGGACTGAAATTCCCGTCCAAATCCCCCGTTGCTAGGGCGAAAGCCATGCCGCCGTCCGAAGCATCCAGCCCGCCGTCCTTTTGCTCTGCGGTTGCCAGAAAACGGGAATGCACCCATTGGTATTCTTCACTCGGGGAGTTTTTCATCCACTCCACCAAATCCCACCGAAGGAATTTGCGGCCACCAAATTTTTCCATGTATTGGGGCGTGGTGAAGAAATAGTTTGCCCCCAGAGCAACGCAATCATCCTTACCATGCGAGGGCGACCCGTTGGCCAGTTTCCACTTTGCTGGCTGTTCATTTACTGGGGAGTGGGAAACCAGAATACAGTACTGCCGCTTCTCGGGATTCGCTCTTAAAAGCGCCTGATAGGCGACTTCAAAGGGGCCAGCCATCACGTACCAGAACTTACTTCCCTCGTGGCTGTTGTTGATCTCTTGTTTGGCATGTTCAATCGCCGCTTCAAGCGCACGCTGATCATCAAAAAAAACGGCCTTGTTAAACTGAAACCGTCGGGCTCCGCCGATCGTGCTTTCATAGTTCTCCGCCTCTTTCCACTCCAGACTGCGATCCAGCCGGTTGTTATAGTCGAAATGAACCAGCTTATCCTGCCACCCTTGTTTAGCGAAGATAGCCAGTGCCATCGCGGTAGCGGCCCAATCATCCGGATCCGCCAGATTGCCGTCTGAACTCCAGCCGACCCGATCATTTTCCGCTGGGATCGGGGCGGTCTTCACCTCGGCCCGCGCCCGGTCAACATCCGCACTGCCGCTCGTGCGAAATTCAGCGCCACTGCACAGTTGAGTTAAAATCGTCAGGGCGGCAATCAGGGTTGTTTTCAGTTTCATATTTTTTCCAAAATTTATCTTTAGCTGCCTTCTATTTACCAGCGGCTTTCCCCAGAAACTGTTCCGTACTACGATCCGTCATTTTCTTGTTTTTTTATGCACGTTTTCCTCTGCAACCCCTTGTTCAACAACAGCTAAACTGGAGCTGTTTAGTCAGAATAATTAAGGTCAAAATAATGGGAAGAGAACCCTGTACGCATAAGTGAAATTATTCTGACCATAATTATTCTGACTAAATATTTCTACATTTTGGTTGCGGTTATGCCGCGCTAGGTTTTTTGTGGCTAAATCCATAAATTCAATATTCCACTACTCCATCATTCCAGTCTTCTACTTGATCGCATGCACATAGCCGTCACCGGCGAGCACATACACCTTGTCGCGATAGATACAGAGCGTGGCTTCTTCAACCCGCTGGCCGAGCTTGTAAATCCAGTACGGTTTGCCCGTAAAGGCGTCGAGACAGTAGAAGTTCGGC
>Ga0307990_1000995_pt1 | contig 24246 bp, 18 predicted proteins | sample EllFjometagen129_FD_203168 | JGI IMG/M metagenome (GOLD analysis project Ga0307990, IMG submission 203168) | Marine microbial communities from Ellis Fjord, Antarctic Ocean - #129 | ecosystem: Environmental > Aquatic > Marine > Unclassified | place: Southern Ocean | collected 2014-10-08
ATTAAACCTCAGTAGGTCTGTAGCTGCTTAACGATGCGTGCGGTTCTTAGATTATTCTCTCCATATTGTCCTGACCCTGGCCCTTAACCGAGCAGGATTCTCGGAGGGGAGCCTGCCTCACGGTTTCCTCCCAATTCGGTACGTTGTCGGGCGGGCTTCACACCCACTGCACTACGCACAGCACGCATGCCGTCCTGGGGTACTGGCGGGGATACGCCAGGTAATTTCCAGTATGGGTTAACCTCCTGTAATCACATTCGATTATACAACTTCGTATCGCAAGTAACCCCCAAACCCCGCAGTGAGGTGATCGCAATTCTATGTATATACACGCCCCTCAAGCAATTATATACGTATGCCATATCCCTTTTGGATCTATTTTCAAGGACTGACCCCGTTTACACTACCACTCATAAGCGAAACCCTGCAACTCCTCAAGATGCGCATAAAGGGCGTCGTGATAATCGCCTATGTCAGATAATTCTTTAAAAAGGTTATGCATATTATTTATGACCTTAACATGTGTAAAAGCAACTCCGGCCTCCCTTGGTAAGCCCGTTACTGGGAAGAGTTTCTCTTCATTCCACTCCCAGGACATTTGCTGTATTCTTTGAAACGATTCTTTTTTTCCACGACGATGAAGCAAGCTCGGGTATCTGAATCTGAAACTTGTTGGGTCAGCTTCAGATATTTCTGATAGGATATCTTCACCACACTTAGTTAAGATCAATTTGTCCAATTCGGGTGCTTCGCAGATTTCATCAGAGTTCCATGTGCTTAAAACCGCCTTTAATTTATCCTTATATTCCTTATATATTGTAACTGGACTATGAGCGGTCTTAATTTTTTCGATCTGGTTCTTGTGACCGCTTTTTAGAGAATCTTCATTCAGCTCTTGATACCATGTAACATACAATAACATTCCTTTAGTATAAAGTTCAATTGCATGACGAGAATTGAAAAGCCACGGCTCAAGAAATCCTGCTCCAGCTTCAATAAAGGCTTTGCTGAAACCTGCAAAATAGATACATAAAGAAGCCCGCCAATACCTTCCAACAAGTTCAAAATAGCCAAAATCAGGGCAAGGAAACACACCTGTTGATGCAGAATCGATATCAAACCCATGTTTTTCTATGAGCGACCACAGTTTTTCAACAAGGTGTTTTTCATACACTCCTAAATTTGACGTATCAATCTTTAGGGATTTATCATCGTGTATGAATATTGTCATTTAGCCCTCCATAGTAAATATGTAGTCCCCCTATTTACAACAAACCAATGATCCAATTTACGCACTCCATTTTATCTTTTGATTTTTTTTGACCAATTAAATCCTTCCATTCTTCTATTCTTTTTTTCACCGAACGGGCTGCATAACCGGCTGGCAATGAAGCGTAGCGTAATGCCAGTCCGAGTTAATGCGGTGGTTGGGTTTCGATGTTAGTATATTTCTATTTGGCATTTTTAGGTTTCTTGCTTGTTATATTTTCATTCGGAGTGATTAGGGCAATGAATGATTTATATAACTGGGTATTAGCAAAGGTCGTTCCAAGAATGAAAGCAGCAAGCAAAAGACCAAGCAAGTAGGACCAAAAACGATAAGGAACATGAGCATACAACCACTTGAGAGTAATTTTATCTGGATATTTTATGGATTTTGTCTCAATTAACGTATCCTCTTTTTTGGGATTGCAAAGTTCAGGATTTCTTTTGAGGCGAGTAATAACGGAATCCAAAACTGAAACAATGTCTTCAACGCTTTTGTATGATGGGGATTGGGAAAAATTAGAAATGCCTTCATTGAAAATTTGATTGATGAGAGGTGAATATTGGTTTTTCCCGATAGAATCATTGAGGAGGTCGATTATTTCAATTACAAAAGTACGAAAACGAGGGTCATCTTCACGGCGAATATGAATGCCGTTGGATGAACGGGTGAATCTTTCCATGATGCTTGCAAGCTCAACCCGATATTTTTCAAGTTCTTTAATAATATTTTCGGTTGTCATATTTTTGAAACCCAATGCGCTGCTGTGGGGCGTGCGGCTTTTTGCGCGTCCCTACCAGCAAATGGTTAGGGTTCGTCCTTTGTATCATTGTTGCATGTGCTCTCAATTATTTTACATAAATGGTTTGCAAAATTGATAACTTCAAATGCAGTCAATGGGTCATTGATTTCTATAAAACGATGGCTTTGAGGATTTTTAAAAACACCAATAAATCCCGAAAATAGATGCATCAGCGATTCTTGCTCACCAGCATGATCTGAATATTTAAGAATCGGGCTTTTTGGATTAAATACTTTGCGCATTAATGAAACGCCGATATCATTTTCACTCAATTGCGCCGATTCTCGCGTGAGAACTTCCACGACTTTGCATGCATTTAAAATGGCATCATCGTACTTTTGTGCATAAAAATGGTCAGCACATTTTTCCTTAACTTTTGGATGCAAGAAGTCTAAATTGAAATGTGTTGCTGGGCGGTCCTCTATCTTTTCTTCTCGTTCCTTCTGTTTCAATTTGTGCAGGGTATATTCAACTGCTGAAGAAACTATCCCGAAAATTTGTTCAAACTGATTAATAAGATTGTATTGGGGGTTATAAATAGCACGGATTTGCTCAACGTGATCTGGAGCATCATCTTTAAGCATGCTAATGCAATTCATAACCCATTTTTGATATTGTATATTATTGACTTGATCATAAATAAAAGGGGACCCTGAAGGTATCCTGGTCTTTGAGACTTCAATTCCCTCTTCAAGTAATTTCTTCAGGTAATCCATTTTTCAATACCCTAACGCTGCTTTTCAGCGGGCGCGGCTTTTTGCGATCCGCTGCAAAAGCCTTGTTAGCCCTTATACCGCTGTTGGATGTAGTCCTGTGTCTGGCTGGCACTCAACTCTGTAGTAGATGGCCCAGTGCGAATATAAAACCTTTCCAAATCGCCGTCCTTAAGAAATACGGGAGTTGACGACTTGCGACACTTTATTACCATGACCCGGCAGTCATCATGATCATCGAAATGAGCGTGTAGACTGGTCATAGCTTGGACGCCCATACGAGATTTGACAATATTAACCAGATGCAGGCTCATCTTGTCTTCATTGGTAAAATCATCCGCTTGGATACCGACTGGAGTGCCATCGTCTGAAAGTCCTATGACCAACATCCCACCATTTGTGTTTAGGAAGCCTGCAAGAGTTTTGAGTACCGCCAACTCCATGCGAGGGTCTTTGTCGCCTGTGTGAAGATTGGTGCGCAGGGTAGATTTAAACTCAACCGCCTCTGATTCACCGTTCAAAACCAACTTTGAAAGATCGAACTCCACCGCTTCCATTTCTTCCTGGATATTCTCAGCGATAAGGGTAGCATAGCCTTCCGCGATTACTTGTGCCATCAGTTCGCGCCGTTTTTCCAGAAAATCTTTATAATTAAGGTGCTCCCAGTTTGACGGTAGAGCATGCAACCGATACATCCGTTCAAGTTCCGTCTGACTGAACCGTGCCTTCATGTTAGGCAAGTAATCTGCAGGTGCTTGATCGGAGATATCTGCATTGTCGCCCCACTCCACCAATGCGTAGTTGGCGATCTGATTGGTATCTCGGATGCCAGTAATACTTTGCTTACTCAGGAAGCCTTTGGGGAAAAGATGATGCCGTTCCACAGCGGCTCGGTTTGCGTGCATTGATGGGTCGAGCAATTCTGCGACCTTGATTTTGGAGAAAAGTGCTCGTGCATCCAAAAGCACCAGTGCTGCATGATACGCGAATAAAGATGGGCTTCGCGGAGAAGATGTAGCCAAGTCATTGGGTAGCGACACGGCCCAATAATCATTGGTGAGTGTGATGTCACAGATTTGGGACAGTGTCTTCATAAAACCTTCTACGGTATCAACATCCCGCAACCGAGCCAAATCGAATTCCATTGCTGATTCTGGAGAGCCGGTAAAGCGACCAGTGACCGCCGACATAAAAAACCAGCGGGCAATCACACGCCGAAGGTCGAACTCGGGCACTTTATATTCGGTACGGCCAATTAGGTATAGAATGTAGGAAAACAGCAGGTTGTTTTGCGAGCTGATCATCTTGCCGCTACGAAAACCGGCTTGACGAATGCAATTCATGAAATCGTGCCAGTATTGCAGGTTCAATGCCCGTTGCTGTGCATCCTTGAGCAATTCAAATTGCTGCTCCCTGCGCTCATCACTAAACTTTTCTGTTTCCAAATCCTTGCCACGCAAAATCGAGTAAACATATTTCAGCCTGGCACGTTTGAATGCTACGCCGACACCAACTCTCAACAACTGATCTGGAGACGGTTCGATAAAGTGATTAAACGGTGAAGCATCGCTTTTTGATGGCTTGCGGGATTCGCGGCAAAAACCTTCCAGTGCTGCACGTCCTTCATCCCAAAACACCGACATCAGTGTTAGTATAAAGTCGGCTTGATTCAGCGGAGTTCCTTTGCTGTTGATGCGCACGAACACATCCGATACGGCTTCCTCGTCAATATCAGAGGCCAATTCCAAGGCTGTAAATGGGAAAGTCGTCATCCCTTTTAGTTTTTCAATAGAGTCCTCTATCTTCCTTTCTTCAGTGTCTGTTATGTCTCTCGCACTTTTTAACCCATCAATATATTCCCGAATAATTTGCGTTACCCGAGCATTATCTTCCCAGAGAATAGATATGTTGGGAATAAAAGCTTTATCCCGCCGAATGGCAGCATCCGCCACCTCAAATCTTTCTTCTAATGGATTAAAGGAAATATGGATCTGTTCGCTCTCGAAATTCTCTCGTAACACCGGAATGTGCTTAACAACGGCATAAAGAGAGGTCAGCCGTTGCTGGCCGTCCACGATTACAAGCCGTGGGGGCTTCTGCTTGCTCTCGATGCCAATGGTTCGAGCAGAGTCAGCCAATGCATTTTGCCAGAAAAGCAAATAACCTACAGGATAACCTCTATACATCGAATCAAATAGATCCCGCACCTTTGCATTTTTCCAGACAAATGGCCGCTGGATGTCGGGTAATCCTATTTCACCAAGACCAATGTATTTGACTAACGAGCCAAGATCATAGTCGACTTTTGTAAATACGGTTTCGCTCATTTTATCTCCATAGGGGGCTAACAGGGCAAATCAGCCGCGCGTCTTTTGCGTCGGCTGCATTTGAATGGTTATGCCCTGTCATCTTTTGTTTCGTCGTCTAACTCGTCAGCAACTTTCCTTAACACCTCAACAAGGTCTCCAGCTTTGCCCAATGAAAAAGCGTTATCTGATGGCGAATATACCTCCATAGAGTCCAACGGTGGTATCCAGCGTATTTCTCCATCGGTGACAGGCTGTCCATCACGTCGAAGCGGTTGTTTAGTTAAGGTCGATTTTTTCCATATTTCTATAGCGTTAAGTCTTGCTTCTTGCAAATTCACTAAAGCTGGTAGCGATTGCCCTTGAACTATGCTGGCTATTTCGGATGAGTTGGGCAAAGGAACACCTGACCAGACTTTAATTAGCTTTGCCAAATAGTTCCACCCTGTTGACACAAAATTTTTTGATCGAATATCGCACTCGAATTCTCGAAGTTTAAGCAATGCCTTATTTCGGTTTTCTGGTGCTGACAAATAAAAGATTGATTCAGAATACTCTAAATAACTTTGATCATTTATAAGACGATCAAAAACCGTGATGAGTTCACGAGGTGGTGTTTCTTTTGGAGGGCAGGGGGCATTGAAAACCACATCGCCATACAATCTTAATAATGATTCTAACTGAGCCAATATAACCCTTACTTGAGCATCGCATGATTTCTCCCGCAAATATCTGAAGTTACCAATCGACTTTTCTGGATTAATTTCTATTTGAATATGTTTATTAAAGCCTATCGCTATTTTCTTAACATCTGCATGAACTTTGTCTATGCGCTGAACTATCTCACTTGGCGTATCTTTTGAAAAAATGAGATGTTGATCATTTTCAGAAATCTTCACGGAAAACTCTTTTCTTAAATTAAAGAGCAATCGTTTCATGGTCTCGATTTCATTCTCATCGTCCACCACTCTAATTTGTTTTCTAAGCAAGGAGGGCATTTGTTCAAATGTAGTGATTTCTGGCGCCGATTTTGGCATTACAATGCCTACAACACCAAAACAGATATATTCCTCAAGCATATGAGCGAAACAAGAGAAGTCTTTAGCAATAACAACTTCCTCATTATCCCTTCTTACGCCAATCCTCCCTATCGGGAGAGGCTCATAAAGTATTTCGGTTTTATACATTCAGAATTATTCCTTCACCCTTAGTGCTTGGCTTGCATAACGTTAAGAATGAGCTGACACAAAAGCCGTCTAATACCTTAAATTAACTATAAATCGGCTCGGCTTTTGTGGTCAGCTCAATTCTTTTGTTGGGCGTCATGAATATATCCAACCCCTATTCAAGCGAAGCAGGTGCTTCCGAAAACAGGTTCGCAAACCGGAGCTCGAGAATCAAGCCAAAAATCGTAATCATGGCTTGATTTGAATTGCAAGCATTGGTACTCTGGCCCCAATCTCCCTCTTTGTTATGATTTTACAAATTCATTTGAGGAGGGAGAGCTTTTCTCCTTTGTAACAACTCTGTATCGGAAATGATGCTAAGTAATTTTAATACATCATTTCCGACCCCCGTCCACCAATAAGAAAACTCTATGCGTGATGCATCTGGATTTTCGCCATCGTGACGAGGCTTTGTATTGAAATGAAGCAACCCTTGATGGCAAAGATTATTTATTCCTACAAAAAGTTGTTCTGCTTTTTTGTCGGACAGTTGTAGTATTCTTTCATCTGCTTCGTTAGGTACAAAATTTCTTCTATCACCATATGTCATTAATGCAAGAAATTCAAAAGGTCCTAAAGATCCTCTTGCTTTTATTACGCTCATTTCATATTCTAACTCATAAGCCTTGATTGCCTCAACAATTTTACCAGCAAGAGGTTCAATTGATTCTGTAATAGTCTTTTCGTTGTATTCTAAGTATATCAAATCTTTAGTGTCAAAGCTTCCTTCATATCCTTTATTGGCAATCAGAATTTGCCTTGCAATTTGCTGTGTCGCGTGTGCTATACCCAACTCATAAAATACGTTTTGATTATTATCTGTCAAAACGCCCATAACAATCTGAGCCGGAAATAAGTTCTCTAAAATGTTTATCCAGCCTGATGTAGTTCTTATATCATCCTTTGTTCTAAAAGGACGTAAAGATAAATGGTCTTTATAGCCTAATAACTTATTTGCTTGGGTGGTTGCTGGTACTATAAGATCATTAAAAATGCAGTCATACTTGTCATCAAATGGCATTGCTATAAATATCAGACAATGATCAATGCCGATTCTTTTAGGTTGAAAATCATGTACATACATATAGCATCCTTCTTATTTTGTTGGAGACATCCCCTAAAACGCACGCTCACGGTAGCGACTTCCTTGAATATGCAATTGCTTCTCCCAAACCTCAACGGTAACTACTTCTTTCAATCCGCGACGCCCAACCATTGATTAACAGGCCAATTTGCCCTGATAAGTTGATAATTACCCCTAAAACAAGTCACTTTTACCTGATAATAATTATCTGGTAAAGTTTCCTTGATATTTGATACCTTTTATCATGTAAGCGTACCCTTAATGTTAAAATCAGTAATTAAACAAACGATAAATTTATTTATACATAGAAAACAATTAACATGTCAAAACAATACTGAAATTGACGATCAATCTCATAATGGCTCTATAGGAGGCTGTCCGAGAATAGTAATTTTTTCTCAAATCGAGGAATGCGAAAAAAATTACCGCAGGTATATAGTTGATATTCCGAGGATAATTTTTTGAGCATGACAAAAAGTTGAGGAAAAAGGGCATTCTCGGACAGGCTCATAGGCCTATTAGGTAACAGCTCAATATTTAGGGGTGATAGTTTAATATTGTGTCTCTATGCAGTAATTGGTTGTTTTTCTACCAGGTTAAAGTCCTGTAGGGGTAATTATTCATACACCCTTTAACATTGAGAAGCATTGTCTGTGTGATCAGGGGTTGTAAGTGTCCCGTGGGCCAAGGTGCGGCCGTGCGAAAGCGAGCTTATACTTAGTCTTGTTAGCTAAATTGGAGACACCCACCTTTTGGACACTATGGAAAACCATTGTGCTTGAAATTTGAAAATGGAAGGGTTTCAAATAGTCTTCCGTAGTAGTAGAGATGGAGTTTATTGGAAGAAGAAAAGCACAGCGCGGGAAATCCAATGCAGTTTGATGAGGGAGCGCTTGGGAAAGACAGGATTCGGTAACACGTAGTAGCCGCTAATGGAGAGGTGTCCACTGAAATATTTAGAATGACTATCTTGATTAGCGATCTACATTACACGGAAATTTGTAAAATCCTGAAAACTCCAGCCAGGCGTGCTGTGCGCCGACGATCCGTTAATATATCACCAAGTGCCCCTCTGAATCAGTGTTTTCCGCTGTCCATCTCCTCCATGATGAGCATCTGGCCCATCTCGGTGATTCCTGCCGCCTTCATACGCGCCTTGAGGTCAGGCGAGTCCAGGAATGCCTGCACCTTCTCCGCGCTCTCCTGTACCGAAAGCAACTGTCACGGTGTTAGGATCGTCCGCGTTACGGAACACCTGGAAAGAGACCTCGCCGGAGGCCTTTCGCTGTCCTATGCTTGCGTCATAGCCTTCCTTCCACCTCTCGTAGTCCTCGACCTTGAATCCTGCATGCAAATGTGTAACCATTAGATTTACCTCCTATTTTTTAGGTTTGTAAAAAGTGCAAAACATGAGATATTTGTGCATTATGGGCAAGCCAAAGGCAGTATGTCAAGATAAATCATGGCCGTGATACACTGAATTTACAGTACTGACCTTTAGTGAAGAATAAGTCGAGAGAGGCTCGCCAGCATATAGCCGATTTACTGAACCGGGCTGCTGACATTGTTAAGGCAAAAGAATAACCACTGGTGTGCTTTTGTTGAAACTGTGGTATATGCCGGTTGAAGAGGTCTTGCAATTGGGATAAGAAAAGGGCTATAGTGGTTTTCTGGTAGCGGAAGATGGTAGCTTTTAGATATTGTTACTCGTTGCTGGTTGCTCGTTGCTGGTAATCTCAACAAATACAAGAAATGACTCCAACTTGATAGTATAGGAAATCCCATTTTTTAGACAGAATAGACGGGCCTGCCCTGGCGCGACATGTTTGAATCAGCCTGTTAAATCTATAGTATGCTACGTCTTCGTATCATCCTATTAAGCCTATAAGCCAGGTCTGGGCCAGGGATGTTCAGGACCTGCCTGCCGGCAGGCAGGTATAAAGAAAATAAGAAAATCTTGTTAATCGTGGTAATCCTGTCAAAAAAGTTCCGTCGCAGGCGGCTAAGTTCATTTAAGGAAAAGTGATGAAATATAGTAACCTTTAACCCTACAACATAAGGAGGAGCAAAAAATGATAGAATATCCAAAATACAAAAGGGTACTTTTCTGTACTGATTTTTCTGAAAATGCGGATTATGCCTTTGAATTTGCCTTTGGGATCGCCAAAAGAGATAATGGACTTCTTTATATTTTACATGTGATACCTTGTAACCCCAATCAGACATATGTAGAAAATTGGATAGATGGGGAAACTTTAGTAAAGATACAAAGGGGGATAGAAGAAGATCTGGTTAATAACTATAAGGAGCGCTATATAAAAAAGATAGAGGGTGAGATTGAATTTGAAACCGTTACCAAATCCGGCAGGGAGGATAATGAGATAATCAAATTTGCAAAGAAGGAAAATGTAGATATTATTGTTCTGGGCACGCACGGTAGAACAGGAATAGACCATGTCTTTTTCGGAAGTGTTGCCGAAAAGGTGCTCCGGCATAGTCCACTCCCTGTTTTTATAATCCCCTGTAAGAAAAAGCTTGAACGATCTTAAGACAGGTTATAAATCCCATCTTAGAGGTAAACAGAGGGTCAGGAAAGGCTACAGCTTACAAAGCCAATTCCTTAAAATATATGAGCTATAGGGAGCATATCAATGAATTTAAAAGTATTCTATCTCAATGAAAACAAATATTTGGAATTTTCTTCGCAAAAGAGCTTCCTTGCTTCATGCACAGATGGCAAATCCCATTACTGGATAGATGTGGAGAAACCGGATCCTACCTCCTTTGCAGAGCTTGTATCATCACAGGAGCTTCATCCTCTTGTTCTGGAAGGATGTTTAGAGCCTGTCATGAGCTCACACGTGGCGCCGTACCAGCAATCTCTATTTATCAAATTATCAACACAGCTTGACTGGGGTAGCACTAACCAATCTTTTCTATCCATTATCTGTCTACCCCAGGCCATCATTACTGTTCATGAGGAATCTATTACCGCACTGGAAAACCTTGCAACGGAATTCTCCGGCGCCTTGCGATTTCATAAATTAAATACCTCTGCTATTCTTTACCAGATACTTGACCGTCTGATTGATGAAGACATGGCTCTTGCATTAAAATCTCATCTTGAAATCGAAACACTCGAAGTGGCAATGGATCAGGAGGCGGACTCCGTACAGATTGAACAGATACTGATGCTCAAGCAGCGGGTCGCCCACCTCGCGGTCATCTTTGAAGACCAGCGTTATAGCCTGACTACCCTGGTGACCGTCGAGTCCGAAGTCTTCGATATAACAGATCTCCGTGAATATTTCCGTGATTCCCTCTGGCATTTAGAGTATGCGCTTCGCTCTGTTGGTCGACAGGAGGCGCTTCTGTCCGCGCTGCACCAACATTACCTGCTTACATTACAGGACAAGGTGAACAAGCGTCTCAGACTCCTGACTGTCATCTCCGCAGTTTTTCTGCCACTGACACTGATTGCCGGCATCTATGGCATGAACTTCCGGTATATGCCTGAACTCGCTTGGCGTTTCGGTTATCCGTTGGTGATTGCAGTGATGCTTGCATTTGCCTGTGTTTTGTTATGGGCATTCCATCGAAAGGGTTGGTTCAAGTAATTGGTGAGGACAGAAAGACCTAAATTTTATCGACCTTTGCGGTTAGCCATTAGCATTTAGCCATTAGCATTAAAAAGGGGTGAAAATGAGAGATTTTAGAGAACTTAATCAACAGATCAATGAGGTAAAAAGGATATTGAACAGTTTTATCCAAAAGCTAATCCCGCTTATCTTTGGCGGGACTAAATGCTAACCGCACAGGTCGAATTTTATCACCGTGTATAGAGATGGAGAAAGGAGTTTCCAATAACCTATGACTATTTCGCAATGGATTTTTGCCCATTTTTTTGAAATTATAGGTTACATTTTGGCTATCATACTGATTCCACGTATCCTGTTTGAGCGTCATCATCCCGGAGCCACTATCGCATGGTTGCTCGCCATCGCCTTAATACCTTTTATAGGAGTTCCGCTTTATTTTTTAATCGGCGGAAAAAGAATTAAAAGAATCATCAGGGGAAAGGATTGGGGCATACGTAATATGGGGACTTCCGCTCAGGATCCTGACGATGGCAATTTATTACCAGGTAACCGTAAAATTGCCCAGTTTTTGGCGCGCGCAGGCACATTTCCTCCGACCCCAAATAACAAGGTGTTTATCATTGATGATGGCACTGCAGCATATACCACCCTTGTTAACCTGCTGGAAAATGCCGGAGAATCTATTGAAATAACCACCTTTATCCTGGGCCGTGATGAGGTGGGACACACGATTGTTGATTTGCTGGCACGGAAGGCGAAACAAGGGGTAAAGGTACGCCTGCTGTTGGATGCTTATGGCTGTTTGCTTTCCCGGGGAAGATTTGTCCGACCGCTCAAGGATGCTGGTGGACAAGTTGGCGTTTTTATGCCTATGCTACCTCTTCGCCGGCGCTGGTCGGCCAATCTCCGCAATCATCGCAAAATGGCAGTTGTCGATGGTTGTCATGCCTTTGCAGGGGGCATGAATTTAGCCAAAGAATACATGGGGCCGGCTTCATATAAAAAAAGATGGAAAGACGTTTGCATGACAGTCACCGGGAGTGGTGCTGATCATTTGCGCACTGTTTTTTGGCAGGATTGGACATACTGTACGGGTGAAGAGTTTGACCGTGATCTCTTTTCTCCGGTAGCGCCTCCGGATGGAGCTAATGGCAGTATAGTGCAGGTGGTGGGAGATGGGCCTGACATACCTGAGCGGCCCCTCTATTCCGGAGTGCTGGCAGCGCTAAGCCAGGCGCGGGAAAGCGTCTGGGTGATTACCCCATACTTTGTTCCCGATGAACCGATCTCCGCAGCCCTGCAACTGGCTGCTCGCATGGGCTGTGATGTACGCCTTATTATTCCTGAGCGATCTAACCATCCTCTTGTTGATCTGGCAGGCCGCTCATTTCTGCCTGACCTTGTGGCAGCGGGTGTTCGCTTTTATTTTTATCAGCCAGGCATGCTGCATGCCAAGTTGATTGCCATTGATCAGCAAATGGCGATAGTAGGTTCGGCCAATATGGATATACGTAGTTTTCAGCTCAATTTCGAGATTGCGTCCTTTCTTTATACTCCCGGTGATGTACAGCAGGTTACACGGGTGATAGAAGGCATACTCAGGCAATCCCGGAAAGTAAGCAAAGAGGAGGTAGAAAAAAAGAGCAAAATCAGGGAATTTTCTGAAGATATCTGCCGGGTTTTTTCACCGCTTTTGTAAAGAAGGCTAAGAGGTTGCGAAAAAATTTATAAGGACTACACTTGCAGGTACTCTGAATATCGGGTATGAAAATACAAACACAGCTTTTAATATGAGAAGAGCTTATGAATAAAACGAATTTTCAAATTAATCAACAACAGGTCGATTTTGGATGCGCTTGCTGCCAGATTGGAAGAGAAGGAAGTTCTGTCCGGTGAAGAGGTGGAAGCAATTGTTAAAGAAACTAAAGCTTGAAATCAGATAGCCTAAGATTATTATTATCTTTTTTGTTTTTCTTGGCCCCTTTCGTAATTTAAGATATCAGAAAACCAATAATATAAGGTAACAGCTCAATGAAGCAGGGCATTCCTATATCTTCCCCTTTTTATCCGCCAGTATTTTTGGAGGGTTGAGAAAGGGGGATTGAGGGGGATTTTTTCTAAAGCTGCCCTGACTTATTGAGATGTTACAAAATAAGTTCCTACGCCTATGTTTTAACGATAAATTATGGAAATCCGCTGAATGAAAACTCAGTTAATTTAATGTAGATTTTCCGCAGGTCAAATCCTTTCACTGAATCGCATCCACATTAGAAAGCCCCTCTAAAAACATCTCCATCCACCCTCTTCAGCCATTATGATCATTGCAGAATTCTTGACCGGCCAGATATGGGTGTTCAGGTGAGGGCCACTCACGCGCAATGGTCTTGAGGCCGTCGACGTGGCCGAAGCGCCTGAGGTTGTAAACGCCCTTCCAAGCCTCCTGCTATGATCCACCTTGATGTACACTGGGCTGGTCGCCGCCCCCGCCCAATACCGCATAAAGGCTTACTCGGTTAGCAATTTTGGCCAGGCGGAGCGCAATAAGCCCCTGCTTAGCGCCATACAGGGATCGCTGTGCATCAAGGACGCCCAGGTAGCTGTCGATCCCATTTGTATAGCGGTTTACCGAAAGACGGTACGTTTCTGCTAAAGCATTGACCAGAGATTGTTGCGCCTCTACCTGCCGGTCCACCGTTCCCTGCACTGCCAGAGAATCGGACACTTCCCTGAAAGCCGTTTGGATGACCTTTTCATACTGCGTCAAGGCTATTTTCCGCACTGTTTTGCTGACCCGCAGGGCGGCCCAGGTGCGGGCGTCAAAAATCGGCATAGTGATCTGCGGCGCAAAGCTCCAGGTTCCCGAACCGGAGTTGAAGAGGCCGGAGAGCTCGTCGCTTGCGGTTCCTATAGAGGTCGTCAGTGCAATGCGGGGAAACAAGGCTGCCCGGGCCACGCCGATAAAGGCGTAGGCCCCCTTGAGCCGATGTTCCGCCGCCATAATGTCCGGCCTGTTCAGAAGCGCTTCTGAGGACATGCCCGGAAAAATTTCTTTGGGAGCGGAAACACTGCTCAGATCCACCGGCAGGAGATCTTCCGGCACCGGAGAGCCGGCCAGAAGATTCAATGCGTTTTGATCCTGCGCCACTAATTGCATAATGCGGGCAACATCTCCCCGGGCCGCATCCACCTGAGTTTGCGCACGGCGCAGGTCCAATTCGTTTGCGAGTCCAACCTCGTATTGCCGCCGGATTAAATCGTAAACTCCCTGCTGCGTCTCAAGGGTGGACCGGGCCAGTTTGAGGTTCCCCCGATCTGCGGCAAATGCCAGGTATGCCCTGGAAACCCCGGCCACCAGCGCGATCTGTGCGCTACGGCGGGCCTCTTCCGTGGCCAGGTACTCCTGCAGCGCCTGTTCTTTCAGGCTGCGGATGCGGCCGAAGAAATCGATCTCCCACGAGGTGATGCCCAGATCAACATTGAATCGCTTGGTTGTCCTCGGCTCTCCTGGTCGCGTAAGATCAGAGGAACTTCGTTGTTTGCTCCCAGCACCAACCGCACTTACCGATGGAAACAGCTCCGCCCGTTGAACACCGTACAGCGCTCGCGCCCTCTCCACATTCAGGGCAGCAAGTCGCAGATCACGGTTGTTGTTCAAGGCCATCTCAATGAGCTTTTGCAGCCGTAGGTCGGTGAAAAAATCTCGCCACTTCAGCACAGGGACTCTCTCTGCTCCGGTAGCCGCCTGGTCGCTCTTATAGGCCCTGCCTTGTGGCCACTCAGCCGGGATCGGCGCTTTGTGGCGGGTGTACTTCGGGGCCATTGTGCATCCACATAGAAAGAGGGCTATTACCCCCAACAAAAAAAACAATTGTCTATTCATATCATTGATCCACTGATTGATTTTCATTAACATATTTCATCGTTACACCCTTTTTCTGTTTACCAAAGGTCTTCTCGATCAGCACATAAAACAGCGGCGCAAACAGGACCACGAGAATCGTGCCGGTGATCATACCGCCCAATACCACGGTTCCGATAGCAACCATGGCTCCTGCTCCCGCGCCCGTGCTCAAGGCCAGGGGCAGCACAGCTAAACCGGTCGTCGTCGACGTCATGAGAATCGGACGGAGCCGAAGCCTCACCGCCTGGAGCGCGGCCGCGATAATGCCCATTCCTTGTTCCGCCCCGGCCTTGGCGAACTGGACGATCAGGATGGCGTTCTTGGTGGCCAGACCGAGGGTGTTCAACATTCCGATCTGGAAATAGACGTCGCTCGGCAAACCGCGTAGCGTCGAAGTAATGAAACCGCCGATGACCCCCAGAGGCAGGATCAGCAGGACTGCGATTGGTATATCCCATTTCCCGTACAGGGCTGCCAGAAAAAGAAAAACGATGAGTATGGAAAAGGTATAGAGCAGACCGGTCTGGGCAGCACCTTGCCGCTCCTGAAAGGAAAGCCCGGCCCAGTCATAGCCGACCCCCTGCGGCAGCTTTGAAGTAAGCTTTTCCATGGCCTGCATGGCCTCACCGGAACTCCTGCCCTGCGCTGGTTCTCCCCAGATGTTCAGGGATGGAAAGCCATTGAAGCGCTCTAAGCGGGGAGACCCGCTCCTCCAGTGGCCGGATGCAAACGAGGCAAAGGGCACCATCTTCCCTGCCATATTACGTACGTATAGCTTTTTCAGGTCCTTTGGCAGCATGCGGTAAGGAGCGTCCGCCTGGGCATAGACCCGCTTGACGCGGCCGCCCTGGATGAAGTCGTTGACATAGGCGCTGCCGAAGGCCGCAGAGATCGTGTTGTGGATGGAGGTGATGGGCAGGCCCTGAGCGCCCGCCTTTTCCCAATCCACGTCAATCCGGTATTCAGGCACATCCTCCATGCCGTTGGGCCGGACCTTAACCAGCCTGTGGTCCTGCGCCGCCATGCCGAGGAGCTGGTTGCGGGCATTCATCAGGGCCTCGTGTCCGAGACCGCCCCGGTCCATCAACTGGAAGTCGAACCCTATGGCATTGCCCAATTCTATGACCGGTGGAGGTGGAAAGGCAAACACCATGGCATTACGTATTTTTGAGAACTCCGCCATGGCTCGGCCCGCAACAGCCTTGACCCTCAAATCCGGCCGTTTGCGAAGATTCCAATCCTTCAACTTGGCAAACACCATCCCGTTGTTCTGGGCCCTGCCGGAAAAACCCATGCCGGCAATAGCCATACACGAATCCACCGCCTCCTTCTCGTGCTCCAGAAAATAGCGCTGGACGTCGTCCGAGACCTCTTGGGTCTGCTCCAAGGTCGAGCCTGTGGGCATGAGGATCTGGCACAGGAGAATTCCCTGGTCTTCGTCCGGGAGGTAGCTGGTCGGCATGCGCATGAAAAGGAATCCCAGACCGGCCACAATCACGACGTACACGACCACGTAACGCAGTTTCCTGGCAAGCACATGGCCGACCAGTTTCACAAAGCCGTCCCGGAACCGGAAAAAGACGCGGTCGAACCACACGAAAAACGGGCGCAGGAACCAAATCGCACTTTCTGCCGGTTCGTGCCCCTTGGGCACCGGCTTGAGGATCGACGCACACAGCACCGGCGTTAGGATCAAGGCCACAGTCACCGACAGCAACATGGCCGAGACGATGGTTACGGAGAATTGGCGGTAAATAACCCCGGTGGACCCGCTGAAGAACGCCATGGGGCCGAACAAGGCCGCGAGCACCAGGAAGAAGCCGATCAGGGCGCTGGTGACCTGACCCATGGATTTGGCGGTGGCATCCCGGGGCGAAAGCCCCTCCTCGCTCATGAGCCGTTCTACGTTCTCCACCACCACGATGGTATCATCCACCAACAGCCCGATGGCGAGCACCATGGCGAACATGGTCAGCATGTTGATGGAATAGCCGAACGCCCCCAGCGCGGCACAGGTGCCGAGAAGCACCACCGGCACCGAGATGGTGGGAATCAGCGTGGCCCGTATGTTCCCCATGAACAGCCACATGACCAGGAAGACCAGCACAATCGCCTGGAGCAGGGCCTTGACCGCCTCACCAATAGCCACCCGAACAAAAGGGGTGGTGTCGTAGGGATAGACCACCTTCATCCCAGGCGGGAAATAGCGGCTCATTTCTTTGAGTTTTGACTTAATGGCATTGGCCGTATCCAGCGCGTTGGCGCCGGGCGCCTGTCGGATGGCCATACCGGCAGAAGGTTTGCCGTTGTAACGACCCCTGACATCGTAGAACTCTGTCCCCAGTTCCACGCGCCCCACATCCTTGACTCGCACGATGGATCCATCCGGGTTTGTGAGCAGTGGAATGGCGGCGAACTCCTCCGGGGTCTGGAGCAGATTCTGGACGACGATGGAGGCGTTCAGACGCTGTCCTTCCACCGCCGGGATCCCGCCGAACTGACCGGCGGAGACCTCCACATTGTAGGCCCGTAGCGCCAAGATCACGTCTTCCACTGTTAGATGATAATTGGTAAGTTTGTCCGGGTTCAGCCAGACCCGCATGGCATACTGCGAGCCAAAATTCTCAACCTCGCCGACCCCGTGCACGCGCGCCAAAACCTTTTCGAGGTTGGATTGGGCATAGTCCGACAAGTCGTTGTTGTCCATACTGCCGTCTTCGGAGACCAGCCCTACAATAAGCAAATAGTTCCGCGTGGATTTGCTGACCTTAACCCCTGCGCGTTGGACTACCTCAGGCAGACTGGCCATGGCGAGCTGGAGCTTGTTCTGAACCTTGGCCCAAGCCAGGTCCGGATCAGTCCCAGGTTTAAACGTCAATTCGATACGCGAGGCCCCTGCTGAATCACTTGTACCGGAGAGATACAACATGTCCTCGAAGCCGGTCATCTTCTGCTCGATGATCTGGGTCACGCTGTTTTCCACCGTTTGTGCCGAGGCCCCGGGATAGAAAGAACTTATGGCGATGGCCGGTGGAGCGATGGGAGGATACTGGGCAATAGGCAGGTTGTAGATGGCCAGCCCGCCCAGCAGCATGATGAAAATGGCGATGACCCAGGCGAAGACCGGGCGGTCCAGAAAGAATCTCGATAACATGTCTTACCTCCCTTAATTGGCTTTCGTAATCGGCTGGGCCACTGTTTCAGGCGCCGTGTGTGTTTTTCCACCCTCTTTAAAAGGGACAACCTTCACGACCGTACCGGGCCTCACTCTTTGCATCCCCTCGACGATCACCCGATCGCCCAGGGCAAGACCTGCCGAGACCAGCCATTTGTCGTCGATAGCCCGGTCCAGCGTGAGCATCCTCTGACCGACCTTACTCTCTGCATCCACAATCAGCGCGAAGGGATTCCCCTTGCGGTCGCGGGCAACCCCCTGCTGCGAGACAAGGATGGCCTGTTCGGCAATGCATTCTTGCACAACGGCCCAGATGAACATGTTCGGCAGGAGGACGTGGTCCGGATTTGGGAATACAATGCGCAGGATCACAGACCCGGTCGTCGGATCCACAGTGACATCGCGGAATTGAAGCGTGCCTTTTAAAGGATAGGATGTTCCATCTTCCAGGAGCAGCTTGACTTTTCTCCGGTCTTTTCCATTGCAGCTGAGGCGTCCGTTTTCCAGTCTATGCTTCAATCGCAACATATCGGCGGTGGATTGGGGCACATCCACGTATATGGGGTCCAACTGCTGAATGACGGCCAGAGCCAAAGGCTGATACGCTGTCACGATAGCGCCCTCTGTCACGCTGGATCTGCCGATGCGGCCGGAGACAGGCGCCCTGATCTTGGTGTAGCCCAGATTAATACGGACCGTCTCCACCGCCGCTTCCGCCTGCTGGATGGCTGCCTCGGCTACAGCCACCGCCGCCCGGTCGCTCTCTAATTGCGCCTCGGCGGCCCGCAGCGAGGCCTCAGCCACATTGGCGTTGGTTACGGCCTGGTCTCGCTGACTGGTGGAGACAGCTCTGTCTTTGAACGCATCCTCAAATCGCCGGCGATTTGTCCGCGCAAGTTCCAGTGTGGCCCGCTGCCGAGCGACGCCGGCGATCCCCGCTTCCAGCGCGGCCCGCGCCCGGTCGGCTGACTTCCGCATAACAGCGAGATTTGCTGTTGCATTATCGACCGCCGCCTGAAGCGGAGCGGGATCGATCTGGTAAAGAACCTGCCCTGCCTTGACATCGGAACCTTCCCTAAATAGGCGTTTCTTTATGAGGCCGCTTACCTGTGGCCGGATCTCCGCGACACGGAAAGAAGCCGTGCGGCCCGGCAGTTCAGTGGTCAGCACCACCTTCTGCGGCTTGACCGTCACCGTGGCCACTTCAGGGACAGTAGAAGGCGGTTGGGATTGAGTAGACCGGTCGCAGCCTCCAAACAAAAGGCCGCCTAACAAAATCGCAAGAACCACAATATATCGAAGGGGTTTATAAACTGTTCCATTGAGTCGCATTAAACTTCTCCTAATAAAAATGATATAAAATAAATTTCCAAAATCCCACGGATAATCACGGATCAACCAAACCTTTGAAGAGAATATTCAGGATAGCGTCGGGATCTTCCGGATAAGGGTGCTGATCAGGCGCTTCAAACCAGAGTAAAAGAAAAGCGTTGGTAAGACTCTCCATGGCCACTGCCAAATGGTAGGGATCGGCGATCTTTTTAAACCGTTTCTTTTCCATACCGCTTGCAAAAACAGAAGCAAGCGTTTCCAGGAAGTGACCGTATTGTTCACTGATCTCAGAATCAAGACCTGCTTTGATATTGAAGCTCGCCCCCCTGGTCTCTGAAAAATAGAGACGTATCATCTGAACGTTGGCTATGAAAACTTCGCCCTTGGCCCTGGTGTAATTCCGGATTTTTTCAATCTCATCCCCAGGTCCTTCGATTGACTCCGTGAGTGCACTATGGAACTTCTCGGCCTGCTCCAGCACAAGGGCCTTATAAAGATCTTCTTTGTTTTCAAAAAACTTGTACATAGTCCCGACGGCAAACTCTGCTTTTTGGGCAATCTCATTCATGGAAACATTGTGAAAGCCCTTCTCTGAAAAGAGCTCAAGGGCTGCATCGAGAATCTCTTGACGGTGCCTTCTGTATTCTCGTTCCTTCCTTGATAGAATATTCTGTTCCATTATATTTCTCCAAAAAAAAATTTTAGTGGAAATTCCTTGATTTCAAACATCTTAGTAGATATAAATTTCATTTATAGAATTATTATTCATTATATGACATAATATTCATATTATTCATATTGTCTACAATAAAATAAAAAAATGTGGGAAAAAGGCGCCACGGAGACTATCGGCTGTTGTCTTCATACTAAAAAAAGTTTGATCGATTTGGCCTCCTGTATGCAAGCCTGGAAGGAATGACCAGTATGGTCATGAAATACATAATTTTTTCAATACTATTAACCATTGCTGCTGTTTTTGGGGTGGAGTCGGCTGAGGGGAAAAAAAGGTTAGGCACCTTCAGCTTTTACTTTGAAAACGATTTCTTTGCAGATACGGACCAGGGCTATACCAACGGCATAAAGTTTTCCTGGATTTCGCCTGATTTGACCAGCTATGCGCAAAACGGGATACTGCCTGAGTGGGCTCTACCTATAGTTCACCGGCTCCCTTTTATAAACGATCCGGGACTCCAGCGTAATATTGGCCTTTCCATGGGTCAAAATATCTATACTCCGAGGGATATAGAACGTAAGGACTTGATTGTAGACGACCGGCCATACGCAGGGTGGACTTACTTTGGCGTTGCCTTTCACAGTAAAAATGAGCGGATGCTGGACTCCATGGAAATCCAGCTCGGCATGGTAGGGCCTTTATCTTTTGCCGAGCAGACACAGAAATTTGCGCATAGCCTTGGGGACTGGCAACGCCCTGAAGGCTGGGACAATCAGCTTAAAAACGAACCGGGCATAGCCCTCGTGTATGAGCGTAGATGGCGAGTCTTTAAGGCCGGTGCTGTTAAGGGAGCCGGGTTTGACATCATTCCTCATCTGGGAGGGGCACTCGGCAATGTCTACACCTATGCCACTGCGGGGATGGAAACCCGGCTGGGATGGAACGTGCCCTCGGATTTCGGCATATCCCTTATTCGGCCTGCAGGAGATGCAAATACACCCGCAAGCCTTTATAATCCCCGTCTCTCAGCTGATCAAAGTTTCGGCCTGTTCCTCTTTGCCTTAATAAATGGTCGTGCAGTGGCGCGTGACATCTTTCTGGATGGCAATACCTTCACTGAAAGCCACAGCGTGAACAAAAGACATGTTGTGGCAGATTTTGCCGTGGGAATGTGTTTTATCATTCATCACTGTAAGGTCTCTTTGACCAGGGTATTACGGACAGAAGAATTTGAGGGGCAGAAAAATGATCAATCATTCGGCTCCCTTACTCTTTCTTCTTCCTGGTAACCTCATATTCCAGAGGAAGGCTCCTGTGATGGGGGCGGTTCGTTCAAAACAGCTCTATTTGTTGGAGGCCCCAAGTAATTCTTCAAATGGTCATATAGACAATTTAAAAAAACAGACAATACCATAAGTTTACAGAAAGAAAAAAAATCATGTTTGATCTCATTTAAAAAACAATACTTACAGGCGTAGGTCTGGCTGTTATGACCAAGAATAAGGTTGAAGAACTGGCCAAGGAGCTAACAGAAAAGGGTGAAATGTCTGAGAAGGAAGGGAAAGCGCTAATTGATGAGCTGCTGAAAAAGTCAGAGCAGGCCAGAAAAGATCTGGAAATAAAGGTGGAAAGCCTAATAGAAAAAGCACTTGGGAAAATGAATTTGGCCGGCAAAGAAGACATTAGCAAGCTTAAAAGAGGCTGAAACGTCTCGGAAAAGGATAAAACATGTTCATCCAAAAAATTGGTGTGATAGGCCGCACCTATCGTCACCTTAACCGATACCGCCAGATCCTTACCATCCTTTTTAAATATGGATTTGGGGATCTGGTGGATACCCTGAAGATAGAGCAGTATCTTGAAATCGGTCTTCAGATGATATCAAGGAAACGTCGGGAGCATATGGAAAAACTCACAAGGTCGGAAAGGGTTCGAATGGTCCTGGAAGAACTTGGACCTACATTTGTCAAACTGGGCCAGATAGTTTCCACCCGTCCTGATCTTGTTCCAGCAGAATTTATACAAGAACTTTCAAGGCTTCAGGAAAATGTGCCTCCTTTCCCCTATGCCGAGGTGAAGAAGATAATAGAGTCAGAACTTGGCAAACCTCTTGATAATATTTTTCAGCACTTAGATGAAACTCCTCTTGCCGCCGCCTCCATTGGTCAGGTGCATAGGGCAAAGTTAATGAATGGCGAGGAAATAGTAATCAAGGTCCAGCGTCCAGGTATCCACAAAACTATCGAAGTTGATCTGGAGATAATGTTTCATTTAGCCTCACTTATGGAGCGGCATCTGGAAGAAATGGAATTCCACCGCCCCACCAAGATTGTGGAAGAATTTGCACACACCCTGCAAAAGGAACTGGATTACACTGTTGAAGCCTCACATGTGGAGCGTTTTGCCATGCAGTTCATGGATAATCTGAACATATACGTGCCTAAAGTGTATCGCGAAACAACAACCACGCGATTTCTCACCATGGAATATGTGGATGGCATTAAGTCCTCTGAAATTGATAAACTACAATTAGCATCTCTTGATAGGAAATAGATCGCACACCGGGGCGCTGATCTGATCCTTAAACAGATCTTCGACTACGGTTTTTTTCATGCAGACCCGCATCCGGGGAATATATACATTCTGCCAAATAATGTTATCTGCTATCTGGACTTTGGCATGATGGGTCGTATTGACCGCCGGACGCGGGAAAACTTTGCTGATTTGGTTATGAATATTGTTAGTCGGGATGAAGGAAAAGTCGCAGATGCCTTGCTAAAGCTTACCCTCTGGGAAGATGCACCGGAAAGAAGCAGGCTGGAAAAAGATCTGAGTGAGTTTATGGATCTTCATTTTTATCGCCCCCTAAAGGAGCTGGAACTTGGAAAACTTCTCCGGCAACTTCTGGAGGTGGCCTCAAGGCATCGTCTGCGTATTCCGCCAGACCTGTTTCTGATGCTGAAGGCGCTCAGTACGGTGGAGAGTCTGGGCAGTGCACTCGACCCTGATTTTGATATGGCTGCACATGCAGCTCCTTCTATTCGGAGTATTCAGCGGCAGCGCTTCCATCTCCATCGGATTACCGGAGATATATTCGGCACTGGTGCTGAAATCATAAACCTACTAAAGGAAATCCCACGAGAACTGCGCGAGATCCCTAAGCAGGCCAGGCAGGGCAAGACGAAGATAGAATTCGAGCATCGAGGCTTGGAGTCGATGCTTACCACCCATGATCGGATCAGCAACCGTATTGCCTTTTCCATTGTTCTCGCCTCTCTGGTCATTGGTTCCTCGCTAATTGTTCTTGCCGACATTCCACCTAAATGGTATGGGATTCCTGTCATAGAACTGGCAGGTTTTTTAGTGGCCGGGGTGATGGGATTCTGGCTGCTAATTTCCATCTTGAGGCGCGGGAGGATGTGAAAATAGGCCAACTATAAATAAGTTCAGAAACCGTCAAATAGTTAAGTGGTTGAATCGTTGAGTCGGAAAATAAGTACGTGAAATCAACGTATAAGAGTTTCAAATCTATCAGTTGTCCAATTTTTGGGTAAAGGGCATAAATTCTAATAATAATAACTTAGCCACTCAGATAGTCTCAATAAGGCAGGGCATTCCTGTAGCTTCCCTTTTTTTACCCCATAAGCGCTGAGTTAAGAGAGCCGTATTTTTTCTTAGTCATTCCGGCGAAAGCCGGAATCCAGTCATACTATCGTATTGAACAAATCCTGCCAATTCGGGGTATCAAGAGGTCTGTAGTAATATACTCCCAGCGTACAGGATTGACTGAAAATCATTGATGTTTTAGAGGAATTGCTATATCCTTCTATGTGTTAATACCACAAGAGCTCAACCTCTGAACCTTTATCCGCCGTTTTTGTGGCGGGCAGAACGCTAAACCCATTAACGGATACTGAATTTATAGGTCTATCGAACTGGATAGCTAAAAGACTGATTAATAATGTGCAAATAATATAATTATAAACAAAGGAGAAAACACATGCTTTGCAAAACAAAGAAAGACGTCATTAGGATAGTCAGGGAAATGGATGTAAGCTTTGTGCAATTCTGGTTTACAGATGTTTTAGGGATCCTGAAGAGCTTTTCAGTAACCCCTTCAGAACTTGAGGAGGGATTGGAAGAGGGAATGGGATTTGACGGCTCATCA
>Ga0307990_1000996_pt1 | contig 24233 bp, 16 predicted proteins | sample EllFjometagen129_FD_203168 | JGI IMG/M metagenome (GOLD analysis project Ga0307990, IMG submission 203168) | Marine microbial communities from Ellis Fjord, Antarctic Ocean - #129 | ecosystem: Environmental > Aquatic > Marine > Unclassified | place: Southern Ocean | collected 2014-10-08
ATCAGCATTTTTCCAATTGCCGGATTTTTAACCTTTCCTGCCCATTCATTATAGAAATTATAGGCATCTTCTTCTCGTTCAATAGCGAACTGTAGGATATCATCTGCAGATTCGAAATGAGTTTTTTCCATTGTTTCTCCTAATTTAAAATTCTTTTTCTACCAAATCATCTATCAGCTTTTCATCAGGGATGAAGGGCAGTGTTATATGTCCTTTATTTTTATTTCTTTGGTTCCATTCAATGGATGTTTCTATTGCGTGAGGATTTCGTGCCCACGATCTGCGAGCTACACCTCCCATTACATCCCAATCGAGGGCGGACTTTATCACTTCATCGACTCGTGTACTGCCATCGAGTACCAGTCCGAATCCCCCATTGAATGCTTTCCCGATGCCCACGCCGCCACCGTTGCTCTCGACCACGAGTGTCATTCCCCGTGCCACATTCCCTGCAAAGCAGTGGATCGACATATCTGCACACACATTGCTTCCATCTTTGATATTCGCAGTTTCCCTGTAGGGTGAGTCAGTACCGCCTGTGTCATGATGATCTCTTCCTATTATGATTGGACCGACATCCCTATTTCGAACCATTTCATTGAATTTTAGTGCTATCTTAATTCTACCTTGTGCATCAGCATATAGAATTCGCGCCTGAGAGCCGACAACCAGTTTGTTTTCTTCAGCGTTCTTTATCCAGTGGTAATTATCTCTATCCTGAGCTCTTCGGGTCGGATCAATGCATTCCATGGCAGCGAGGTCTGTTTTGTGCAAATCTCCAGGTTTTCCGCTCAAGCACACCCAGCGGTATGGTCCGTAACCATAGTCAAAACAGATAGGTCCCATTATATTTTCAACGTAGGACGGAAAGATGAAGCCATCTTTTGTGTTTTCTCCGTTTTTTGCTATATCGTTCGCTCCTGCATCAAAAACCGCTTTCATGAAACTGTTGCCATAATCCCAGAAAAAAGTGCCGCCCGCACTCATTTTTTTTATCAGTTCGAAATGAGTAATAAGCGATTCATCCACTTTCTTTTTGAAAGCATTAATATCATTTTTTAGAAGCTTGCGTCCTTCTTCAAAGCTCACTCCCTGAGGAGTATAGCCGCCCTCATATACTGCATGACATGAGGTTTGATCAGATAGGAGTTCGATTTTAATATTATTATCAACAAAGTATTGCAAAAGATCAACAACATTTCCATAATATCCGATCGAAACCGCTTCTCCTTTTGTTTTGCTTTCCTGCATCCAGTTAACGATTTCTTCCAAATTATCAGAATATTTGGAAAGCCAGCCCTGTTCATGGCGTGTTTGGATTCGTGACAGATCGACTTCTGCGATCACACCGACCCCGCCTGCGATCTCGACTGCTTTTGCCTGTGCGCCGCTCATGCCTCCAAGTCCGGAAGTCATGAACACTTTTCCTTTCAAATCTTCATCTTCGGGAATATCAAGATACATTCTGCCTGCATTCAGAAGCGTAATATAAGTTCCATGCACAATTCCCTGAGGACCAATATACATCCAGCCACCTGCAGTCATTTGTCCATAGTTTGTGACGCCCATTGCTGCTGCTGCTTTAAAATCAGCAGAATTATCAAACATGCCGACCATTAAACCATTCGTGCTTATTACACGCGGACTTTCCTGCCGGGAAGGGAACAATCCAAGCGGGTGCCCCGAAGCAACGACGAGTGTCTGATAATCGGTCATAACTTCGAGATATTTCTTGATTAGCAGGTACTGCATCCAGTTCTGACAGACCTGCCCGCTTTCTCCGTAAGTTACCAGCTCATAAGGATAGAGAGCAACATCAAAATCGAGATTATTATCGATCATGACTTGCAGCGCTTTACCTTCAAGAGTATTTCCTTTATATTCATGAATGGGTTTTGCTTTTATCTCTCCCTGCGGACGATAGCGGTATCCATAAATGCGTCCACGGCTTTTCAACTCCCCAAGAAATTCAGGTGCAAGTTTTTCATGCAATTCCGCGGGAATATATCGCAATGCATTTTTCAAAGCAGTTTTGATCTCGTTTTTTGAGAGATTCAATCCCCTGTCCGGCGCTCTCCTGATGCCTTCTTTGAAAATTGGATCAGGAGGTAATTCCTTTGGTAATGTGATAGTCATGGCTTTAGAAACATTTACATTAGATTGCATAAACTCCTCGAATATTTAATATATGAAATCAGTGATTAATGAATTGTCAATTGCTTCGAAATATTGTCCAAGTTTTTCTAAAGAATAGTCGCTTTTCTTAATTTTCTTCAACGGCGAGGATATGACATAAACGGGTTTTTTGAAATGTTGAGCAAGAAGAACCGCCTGTAATGTGCCAATTTTATTCATAAATAAATCTTCCGTAATGGCATCTGCGCCGAGAAGCATAAAATCGGAATCTGGAATAAAACGGGAAAGTTCTCCATCCTCAATTAATTGAGAACTGATCATATTTTTCTTGAGATCTTCAGCAAATTTCTTACCTTCTCCAAACGGGAGTGAATGGCAACAGGTTACTTTATCTACATATTTTTTATAATAAATGATCACGTCTTCAACAGCAGAACTTCTGCTGAATGTGATAATTTTTTTAGTTGTATCAAAGAGAAGTGAGGCATTCTCAATATAGGATTTATCTGATAAAAGATTTTTAAATTCATTGATAGTTTTATCAGAAATTTCATCAGAAAAATGTTCTTTGAGTTTAATAATCGCAACCATTTGGGGAAATCGTTTAGCAGTTTTTTCCAGAAAATTATTAATTCTCGAAGCAGTATTTCCAGCGGAGTACAGTCGTTTGATTATTTCCAGCGCTTGTTCTGCAAGTTCTTGTGAACCGGAACTGCGGTCTCGAAGAAGCTCCTGTATTTGATTTTCAATGATATCCATAATTATTATTTCTCAAAAGTGTCCATGACCCAGGCATCCGAGAAAAAGACTTTCTCTACCCTGTCCAGCTCCTCGCCCAAAATCTGCCTTCCAAGTATTTTGAATTTTTCGGGATTATCGCTTACGAAGAAAGTATATTTCTCGGATATTTTTTGAACCGGCTCTAAGGAATACAATTTTTTCAGCTCGAGCGAAATCGACTCTGCAGAATCAACCAGCGATATATTGTCACCGACCACTTCACGGATGACATTTTTGAGTACAGGATAATGCGTGCAACCCATAATGATCGTGTCTATGTCTTTTTCCAGAAATTCCTGCAGGTATTCTTCAATTATTTCTTTTGTGACTTTGTGAGTTATCCAATTTTCTTCGACAAGCGGAACAAGCAGCGGAGTGGGTTTGCTAAAAACTTCGCAAGTATCATCCAGAGATTTCAGCGCCTTTTCATACGAGTTGCTTTTTATTGTACCTTCCGTACCGATTATGCCTATTCGTTTCTTTTTCGTCACATTCAACGCTTTCTTAGCCCCGGGCATTATCACCCCAATGATCGGGATGTTGCTGTGCGTTTTCAGCTCTTCAAGAGCGTATGCCGAAGAAGTGTTGCATGCAACCACGAGGAGTTCGATCTTTTGTTGAAGGAGAAAGATCATATTCTGGAGTGAATATTGGATAATGGTTCTCTGCGATTTCGAGCCGTAGGGCACGCGCGCAGTGTCACCAAAATACACAATATCTTTATGGGGTAATGCTTTTTTAATTTCGTGGAAAACGGTCAGTCCTCCAACTCCTGAATCAAAGATACCGATTGGATTATTCATATATTTGAAACGATTTCACGGGGATTGTATGTCAAGTTTTTGGAGATATGTTAGGTCACGTCCCTCAGGATGTGGGTTTATAAAGAGTGGCTTTCAAGGCATCAAGCCCTTAGGTGTGCACTTGTCACAAGCTCTTCTATTTATGACAAGCCCTCTTTGATTTTCTTGAGATATGTCGGAGAGCATGTCTTAAGTAAATCAAATTGTGATATACCCGATTCTATGGAAAGTAACAAAAAAGATAAAATCACACGGATTCGTTCCACTTCAGTCTCCGTTTCATTACGCCTCGACAGGCAGATAGAACAAGTAAAGGTTTGAAATATATGAAATTTTTTACTCTTGTCACCAAGCCCCAGCTTGGTGACGGAAGACTATGTGGATATTGCATTCCCAAAGCGGGCATTGGGTACGAGAAGATGGTTGATTTTTGAATTTTTCTTGGCCAAGGCACATCCTCAAAGTTGATTTAAACATAGGACACCGGTATACTTTCAAAAAACCTTGGCAAGCACAGATAGATTCTTCAGATGAAAGAATGATTCGTATGATTTTCACGCTCTAATCCAAAATTGTTTAAACAATTTTTGGTTATAACCTAATATTGTCATGTTTTCTAAACAAAGTCCAAATAATTTTCTTTATTAATAATATGCAAATCACATTCTGGATATGCTTTTTCAAAAGTAACCGGGATGCGAAATTTTTTACTTGCTGACCATTTCATTTCATATGCTGAAAGAGTTCCGTTTTTTTCTTCGATCAAGTCAATTTCGGATTTTGAACGCGTTCGCCAGAAATATAGTTTTGCATCGATGTTATTAAATTTTAAATGCTTGAGTTTTTCAACTATCAGAAAATTTTCCCAAAGAGCACCTTTGTCTGAGCGGAGATTTATTGTCTGAAAATTGTTTAAGATCGCGTTACGAATTCCAGTGTCATAAAAAAATATTTTCCTGCTTTTTTTAAGTTCAGTTCGTACATTTCTACTGAAGGATCTTAATCTGAAAATAACAAAAGTCTTTTCAAGGAGATCAATATATCTTGTAACGGTTGAAAAATCTATTCCTAACAAGTTCGACAATTCTGCATAGGACACTTCTGAACCTATTTGTAGAGCAAGAGCTTCCAGTAATTTTTCGATCACTTCAGATCTTCTTAATTCCTGAAATGCAAATACATCTTTATAGAGGTAACTACCTGCAAGTGATTTGAGCAATTCCTTTTTATCATTCTTCGTAGTAACGATCTCAGGATAAAATCCATATAATATTCGTTCTTCCAACATCCTTTTTTCATGGAGTACAGAATCATATTGTAACAGCTCTTCTTCAGAAAAAGGAAGTAAGATATATTCAAATTTTCGTCCAGTTAAGGGCTCATTTATCGTGTTCGCAAGCTCTAAGGCGGATGAACCGGTGACAATTAATTGAGCTCCGGGAATTTGATCGATTGCCAATTTGAGAGTAATTCCAATATTTTTGACTCTTTGTGCTTCATCTATGTACACGATTTCAGTATTGCCGATAATGTTTTTTAGCTGAACTGATGTCGCATTCGTAAGCATTTCTCTTATATCGGGTTCATCACAATTTAAGAAAATAGATGATTTGCGCAATTGCTGATTTAACATAGTTAGAAGTGTTGTTTTTCCACTCTGTCTCGGACCGACAATGATTATTGCCTTGCCTTTAAAACAATTATTCACAATATGTTCTGAGATAATTCTTTTTACCATATTTCATCCTAACCAAATATTGTTTAAATAATTTTTGGTTATATCCGAATATTGTCAAGTTTTGTAAATTTTAATTAACCAAAAAATTATCTCTATATATTCAAAAAAAAGCCCGGATCAACTCCGAGCTTTTATTATATAGTTTAGTAAGATTTATTATCTTATCACAACAAATTTATAGGTTTCTCCTAAAGAGGTGTCCTGCAATCTGTAGAAATACACACCTGTTGCATAACGGGAAAGGTCGATCTCAGCAACACCATTGTGCCCGAAAACTGTATCAATAAATTCACCTTTCATGTTATAAATATGAATGATCGCATCTTGTTCCAGTATGCTCCCTTTGATCTGATATTCGATCTTCATATTATTTTCAACAGGATTCGGAAATTGTTGTAATACAATTGTTTCCGAATAAATATCATTATTCGGATCTCCGCCATCTTCCGGCACAAATACTGCAGGTCCAAACAGTTCACTCAGTCCGCTATAATCCACCTGCTCGATCCAGTAATAATTCCTGAGATCAATATCGGCATCGAGGTCATTATAGGAATAGGAATGCCCCACTGTTGTAGTTCCCTGACCGGGAATGAGTGCTGCATTTATTTTCATTGCATAATCCAATTCATCACATAAAGATTGATATACGTTGTAACCGAGTACATCTGTTTCTGTTGCAGTAGCCCAGTTTGCCTGCACAAATTCCATGCCACCTTCATTTGAATATACTGCATTGAATGAGGAAAGCTCTACTGGAAGCGTATGATCTCCATCTCCAAGCGCAAAGGCGGATACCATTGCTATGGGTCCAATATCTACCCGGTATGGGTCACCTATTATACCTGTTCCTGTAGCTCCGGAAGGTGTACTGATAACCTGCCAGCTTGGTGGTGTATGGCATAACTGCACCACGATCCTGTTATTAACTCTTGCTTGCTCGAAGGGTTGTGTCTCCTGAGTTTGCAGCCAAAAAAAGGTAAAATCAGCATATAATGTACCCTCTTTTATAATATCCCATGTGCGCGGCAGGCAGTATCCTGCATTAGGGTGTGTTGGTGTTATCCCTGTCTCGACTCGAGCGCCAAAAGATGTTAATACGACACCGTTATTATCAAAAACGAAGCCGTTTGGATATGAAACACTGGCTCCTACAGGAAAACTACCACTGGAGATATTGTTCCTTTTTAAATACCCGGAGCCTGTTGTGGCAAAAAAGCAATTTGAGCTGTGAGTAAGAAGAGCCCCGCTGAGTAGAGTAAAATCATAATTTCCGATGTCCAAAATAGTGTTCAAGATTATTTCCTGACTTACACTTGCATTACCATTAAGGGTTTTGGAAGTGCCAGAAAGTTCCAAAGTTGGATAATTTATACCTTCGACTGGCTGGCTGTATGTGTTGCTATTGTAGGTAACTTTGCTGCTTGGATCAAAAGTCTTTGTACCATAATTTGGCAACGTATTATTTCCGCCAAGGATAATTTCAGAATTTGCACCAACAGCCCAGGTTCCCATACCAGGATTAGTTGGCTCTAACATCCCTGATCCTACATCAAAAGTTCCACCATTAACTTCAACATTCCCTGCGGCAAAAGATGTTTTATCATCAAAGGTCACAGTTGAATTATTATTTACTTTCAGATTAGGAATTATATTTGTATTCGGGAAGCCGGTGGGATTCGTTACAGATTGTGTCATGCCGCCATTAAATACAAATTCGCCATTCGATCCTGTATTTATAAAAGAACTGCTGAATGACGCATTACCTCCGATATTAACCGTTCCTCCACTTTGCGTATTTGTACTGGTGCTGGATAGAGTGAAACCTCCGTTAAAATTTGCTGTTCCGCCTGTTTGATTGTAGGTTGCGTTGTTGATAAAAGTTCCATATGAATTAACTGTACCGTCCGATATATTGAGCGTTCCATCAAATGTTGTGTCACCCCAATATGTGCCTCCGCCTTGAATATTTACAGTACCGCTTGTGCTGAAACCTCCGATTGAGAAATATCCTGAATTGACAGTAACCTGATTCGTCACTCCTCCGATAAAATTCGGATCGCTGCCGCCGCCAGCCCATAAATTGGAATTTCCATCAATTGTTGCTGATCCATTAAAATTAACATCACCCTGGAATTGAAAACTGCTACTCCCGGTAATACTAAGTGTCGAGCCGGAATCGAAAGTTCCTCCGTTTAATGAGAGAAAACTTCCACCATTTTGATTAAGCTGACCACCATTTCCGACAGCGAAGTCATCGCATGCTATTTCACCACCATTTTCAACGATAGAGCCATTATCATTTAAATGTGTACTCGATAATTCACCATCATTTTCCAATGTGGTTGTAGAGGAAGATGATGCATTAAAATTTGTACAAGAAACACTTGCGTCATTCGTACCGTCTCCTTCAATATTTACAGTACCATAGACGCCCATATCCCCCCCCAACATTCAAGGATCCACCATATACATCTAAAGCTGCATCAGAATTCGACGCGTAGTCGTTTTGGATGTTCAACGAGGCACCATTTGAGACCGTGAATCCACTTTGATTAATAAGACTGTTACAGGATGCGTCCGATGTAACAGAGGGGCTATAGTACCCCGTATTGGGAACATACACGTCGGTGGATGCATCGGGTATCACACCAGTGTCCCAATTGTCTGGATTGTGCCAATCACCACTGGCAGCACCTGTCCACGTGGTTGTTAAAGCATTGAGATAAGAAAAACCACATACAAGAAAAATACAAATAAATACTATTTTTTTCATTTTGTTCCTCCACGAAATTTTTTAATGCAATAACCTTCCAAATCAGAGTACAATATCTGTCAAGAAATTATGAAAATTAATTCATTATATTTGCGATTATTAGGTGCCAATCTGTTTTGAATGCTGTAGTTCCGACTTTGTGTCTTATCTCGTGCTATCCTGTATGGCTGTACCACTCCAACGTTGATTAATAGCATCAAATGTTCCATCTTGTTTCATTTCATTAAGTGTGCTCTGCCATTCTTCCACAATATTTGGTGAAATATTTTTACTAAAAGCAATATAAAGTGGAGTTTTTTTCACGGAATAGACTGGTTTCAGTTCAGATGGATCGACCCCCGCCCGACCTGCCATCATAGCCATGGTTGCATTGCTTCCCAACACAAGTTCTACTTCACCGTTTGCCAGAGCCCTGTAACACTCCATGTCGGTCGGATAGAGTTTCAGATTCATTACATTGTTCTGCACAAGCAATTGATGACGGGCATCATCCTTCACGACTCCGATCGCTACAACTGCTTTTACATCTTCCAGACTATCAATCACTATATCTGATCCTTGAAGCGAATAGAACATCATTTCATCCGATGCAATCGGACCAACCCATTGGAAAAGATTTTCACGGTCATCGGTTCGAAAGGTTGAATATAGAATCACATCCGGTTTCGAGAGAGCCATTGCATAAGCCTTATTCCAGTTCATAAGTTGAATTTCGATATCCAAACCGAATCGAGATAATATTTCCTTCACAATTTCGGTGGATCGACCCGTGATTTCTCCATCTTCAGATCTAAAATTAAAAGGGGCAAAATCCTCTGTGATGATCTGTAGGCTTACTTCTTCATTCTCTAGTCCATAACAAAGTGGTAGTTCCACACTCGAAAATGTAAGTATTACAAACAAAAACACTATACCAAAAACAATCATTCTGTTTTTCATTCTTTTCCTCCACGGAAAATTTTTAGCCTATTAACCTTCCAAATCAGAGTGCAATCTCTGTCAAGAAATCAAAAAACTAAGTCACTACATTTGCAATGACAATGCGCCACCCTGTTTTGGGTGCTGTCGTCCACACTGCGTGCCAATCTTCTCCTTCATAGGTAAAATTACACTCACCTGAACTTTTGTCTAGGTTCGAAGTAAGATCACTGCTAATATTGCTTAGTTGCTGCCCAATCCATGAATCATTGGAATGTAATGCAATCATACCGTCATTAGTTACCGCAAAAAACATCTGATCAGACTGTAGCTGGAAATTACTTCTAACTTCATCATTGATATTCTGCATGTAGATCGAAGTCCCAAGAGCACCTTCAACCTTATCCTTCTTTATAATGGGAGCAGCAGCAATAGCAACGGTTTTACCAGTTGATTTACTCACGACAACGGTTCCCAGTGTTGGATTTCCAGCGTTCAACCCCGGGAAGTAGGAACGGTCTTTGAGATTCTTGCTGGTAAGATCATCCACAGTAGTATAATATGAGCCGTTAGGCAGCAAGTACCAAATACGGCCTGAAAGTGCTGCATTTTCCTGTTCTACGAGAAGTGGTTTAAGCTTCTTCCACTTTCCTGAACGTGCTTCGTCGGTATAGGATAGTGCCTGCAACACAGCAAGAAACTCACCAATACGAAGATCAACATATCCTGCGAGGAGTTGTGTAACAGCAATTGAGGTTATTCCAACGCTTGTATCTGATTTCGTGTAACCCTGTGTAGCTGCACTGCCCCAACGTTCATTGATATTATCAAATGTTCCATCACGTTTCATTTCATCCAGTGTATTCTGCCACTGTTTCACAATGTCTGTTGAGGTGTTTTTATTAAAAGCAATGTACAGCAGAGTTTTCCTCAAAGAATATACCGGTTCCAATTCGGTAGGATCAACACCTGCCTGGCGAGCCATTTTAGCCATTGTATTATTACTTCCAAGCACGAGCTCGACTTCTTTTTTGGCAAGAGCCCTATAACATTCTACATCGCTCGGATAAAACTTCAAATTTGTAACATTATTCTGTGTGAGGATTTGATGACGGGCATCATCCTTTACTACTCCAATGGCAGTAACTGCCTTTGCATTTTCCAGACTGCGGATGACGATATCTGATCCCTGAAGAGTATAGAACAGCATTTCATCCGCCGCAATCGGACCGACCCACTGAAATAGTTTTTCGCGTTCAGTAGTTCGAAAGGTTGAATAGAGTGCCACATCGGGCTCTGTAAGCGCAAGATTATATCCATCATTCCAAGGCATAAGTTGAATATTAATTTTCTGATTAAGGCGCGATAGAATTTCCTGCACGACTTCTGTAGATTGACCTGTAATCTTTCCCTCTTTTGATCTGAAATTGAAGGGGGCAAATTTCTCTGTAATGATCTGCAAGTTCACTTCTTCGTTCTCTAATCCATAACAAAGTGGTAGTTCCACACTCGAAAATGTAAGTATTATAGAAAAAAATATCATACCAAAAACGATCATTCTGTTTTTCATTTATATCTCCAGTTTCATTAATAAATTTCAATTTTATGAAAGTGTAGTAATATGCAAATTGCATCGATGTTAACAGCATCACGATTTGAATATGGTTTCGACATAACACATGGATTTTGTCAAGAATTTGTGTGAATTACAACCAAACTCGAAAAAGTCTAACCTTCCTCGTGATTACAAAACCAAATCCCTCCCCTGGTTACAAAGCCGAATCACTTTCTGGTTACAAAGCCCCAGCTTTGTGACCCATTCTAAGAGAGGCATATCCAAGCAGGGGCGGAAATGAGAGGAAAAGTAAACCTTCATCTGTGTATATTTGCAAGCTATTCAGTCATTTTAGTGGAATAACTCTACAACTTTTAGCGGATCAACAATAGCTTATTAAATTCTTTATCAACCCCATCTACGCTCATTTTATAGAAATAAATGCCGGGACTCACCTTTTTTCCATTTTGGTCTTTTCCGTCCCATACCGTACTAAATCCAAAATCCGATCCGTCAGTGGGTAGATTAAATCCTAATTTCTTTACCAATTGTCCTTTCACATTATAAATCTTAATCTGCAATAATTCATGTGAATTGGCTGTTCCATAATAAGAAATGGTGGTCGAAACATTAAAAGGATTAGGAGAATTCATCAGTATCATATCAGAACTTCCACTGACATTGGGATCATCAACTGAGGTAGGAACATAAGAATACAATCGTGCAATACCATCCACATATTGGAGGTTATTAAGATGCAACAGATTGGAATAGTTGCAATACCAATCAGATCCAATCGGGACATCAAAATCAACATTCCCCTGATCCGCACCTAGAAGCATATTAAAGCATTCAAATTGTATGTTGATCAAAAACCAGATAAAATTAAGCTCATCAGTCATTACATAATCGAGACTGCCTGTTTCTTCTTTCTTGTACAATGTTGAGTAGTCCAGATCATCCATCAGTGACAGACCGCTTACGATCTGGGAAGGAACAGTAAATTCGACTGACATAAGATAATCGTCTATTGTATCCTCAGGCAAATTGGTGGCAACATGATTCAATACAGGCATAGTACCGGAAACCGTCATAGAATACGTATATTCTTCTCCGTTCACAGAATTTTCCACTAAACTTTCTAGAGTACCGCTGGCTTCCGGGTAGCTGCCAATTTCTGTATCAATTCGCGCATGATAATGTCTTCCTTCTCCCACAACAAATGTATATTTTCCATCATTATCTGTTATGCCGTAATTATCTACATAAATACTTGATCCGGACTGAACGCCAAGTAACACTTCAGCGCCGTCAATCGGGTTGCCAAAGTTGTCCAATGCATAGATCGTGATGGTTGCTGAACCTTCAGAGTATATGTCTGTTACCGAGGTGAGCCAGCCGTCACTTCGTATCTCGAATACAGAACCAAAAACCTTGCCCCATCCGTTTTCATACACAAGAGGATTATCAAGAGAGTTGTTGACCGGCTCCCAATGCACCCAGCCATCATCCCAGAATTCGTTCCATGTATGATCGCCCGATATAGCCAAAATACTTGTACAAGGAATAAGTGCAGAACGCGCAGCTGCGGCAGAAATATCAGCATGTTCACCGCATCTTCCAATATGTTTCTTATAGATGCGAGCCGGCTGGTGAGGTCTTTCATAGTTCGATGTAAAATCCATTGTTGCATTAATCCAACGGGTTATGACTGCCATCGCATGTGTTTTAGAAGCATTCACATTCTGAGTACCATCCCAGACAACCTGGCATCCTGCGAGAGTATCTCGCAAAACTGGATATCCGGCATCTGCCTGGTTGAAAAGGTAGTTCCTCCAGAAAACTCCAGATGAAGTGTTCTTTGAAAAACAAAGTCTTCTGAAGGCTAGCTAAATGTTAACTTATATAATCAATATTTTTGTCTGGACAATGGGGTGCACTATATTTCAACACAAAAAACAATCACTTATAGTTCCTCATTTCTGTAAACATCGACCTACAATCTAACAAGGTGTAAGGATAGTAAATAAAAAACCCCAACAGTATATGTTGGGGCATAAGTTGGAGTGAGTACTTATAAATGTTGTTAGTGGTTTACTAATAAACATTTTTCGATGACTTCTGTCTTTCCATTGATTTTGAGAGTATAGAAATACAGACCGGAATTTACCTTATGGTTACAATCGTCTTTTCCGTTCCATTCTATTTGAATAGTATCCGCTAACAAAGATTGGGGTGATAAATCTTTTACCAGTTCACCTTTCACATTATAGATAGAGACTTGATAGTAGTCGTGACGATTGAAATTTCCTGAGAATGAAAAGGTGGTCGAACCCGAGAAGGGATTTGGAAAATTATTTCCTATCTTTGTCGTGAGAGGAGTTGCAGATTCTTCAATATCAAGGGGATCACAATTAATGCAATAAAGAAATCCACCGCTTCCAGACACACGTTCATGTACGGCTTTACCACCAGTCGTACATATGAAACCATCTCCGGCCATATCAACACATTCAAGAGAACCCATGGTATTAATTTCAAAAATAGGTATTTCGCTTTCCCTGTTGAAAAGGAAGAAATCTGAGGTGCTGTTATCCACAGGTCCCCAACTAGCGACCGCAATAAGCGATCCGTCGTCTGTCAGGTCGACATCTATAACATAATCACCCATGTCATCATAAATCCATAAGGGAATGGGAGAATAGCTATTGAATACATATAACTGTCCATTATATCCGCCTGTCACAAATGATAGAGTACCGATTGCAATCGTACTTCCATCTTTTGAGATTCCCATACCACCTATCCAATTTGACGTTCCTCCACCATCCACATGGTAGTTCCATAATTCATCATAAGTGTCGAGCGTTTCATTATACTCATAAACGTAGACATAACCATAATAGTCACCATTAACGATTACAGATCCATCATAACTAATCGCAGGTGGATTTTGATTTTTGTTGGGTCCATCAAATATTATACTTCCATCATCCGCATCCAAAACCCACATATGATTATAGTATTGAGTAAAGACTAGTGTCGACCCGTCCCCACTGATACTTAAAGTTGAAGAACTGCTTTCAAAGTTAATACTCCATTCAGGAATACTGTCGCCAATACTGTAACATTCAACAAAAGATATAGATTGATCGTAGTCGGTATACATAATGTAAACCTTTGATCCTTCTGGATTTAATACCACTCCGTTAATAGTGAAATCTACGGTACGATTCCAAGTTGGAGTCGAAGTGGAGGGAGTAAAAATTTTTAGAATAAAATCGTCCGCCATTGCCATAACACTTCCATCCTCGGTCATGTCAATTGGGGAACCAAACGAATTTTCATTCACGTAAAAAGATTCCCAAAGAGGAGTCGTGGAATTGTTGTAAAGAGATACTCTTTCGTAATTCAGATACCAGTCTACAAAAGAGTTCATGGTTGTTGATGAAACACAAGCATCTCCGGCAATTGCAATACCATCTGCCATTTGCCAGATAAGCTCCACACGGTCATCCTTTGAATTGATTGTGAAAGATGGATCAATCACTTTTTGAACATTTGCTTCGCTATATCTTATCTGTATTCCTATATCGGGCTCTGTGGTAATATGCTGATTTTGAACTGCGAATAAATATCCTGTAATCATAAAGACCAAAACTAAAAATACTGTAAAAACTTTCATTACTACTCCTTTTTATTCATCATTCTGCTTACATTTTTTGAAATCTATAGAAATTATGCAGAAAAAAGAATAAGTTGCTTACAATTTTTGCACATGATTTTTTCAATAATGATTTTGATTTCATATACTAATAGTGTTAACATATTTTTGAATTTACTATTTAAGAAGTCTGCATTTAAAGCTGGGCACATATTGTAGATACAAACTATATAAAAAACATAATGAGCATTATCTATGTGGATCCAAATGTTAGAAGGAAATTATATTCTTTAAAGAGATTAAAATGCTTTGAAATAACATATCTCATATGAGTAAAATTGATGCTCAGATAATTCTTCAAGCTGACGATAAATGTCAAAAAGACTATATTGTACATATGATATTCCTTTTCAACATTGTTTATTTTATGCCATAGTGAGAGAAGTACTTGAGTTGCTCGTCTATATTTCAATGTTAATTTCTACTTTATTACGATCATCTTTCTGAATACGATTTTATTATCAGCATGAATTCGATAGAAATAGATACCGGGGCTTACTTTCTTCCGCTCTTCGTCCATACCGTCCCAGACTGTTGTAAGTCCTACATCCGAAGCAGTAAATTCTAATGATCTTACCACTTGCCCTTTTATATTATAGATATCAATTTGTGACGGTTCGAGTACATTCGTCGTTCCAGCAAATGAAATTGTGGTCGATTCTCTGAACGGATTGGGACTATTCGTTAGAAGAATTTCAGCACTTTCATCACTTGAAGGCTCATCCACAGCAGTATTGTAATAATACAACCGTGCCATTCCTTCGACATACTGGTAATTATTCAGATGAAGCATATTGGAGAAACAGCTGTACCAATCATTACCCACAGGAATATTGAATATGGCATTACCCTGATCTGCACCGGCATATACATTAAAGGCATTGAATTGTTCATTGATCAAATACCAAATAAGATCACTCCCGGCTATCATTACATGATCGATACTACCGTCATCTTCGTACTTATGCATTCCAGCATTATCAAGATCATCAAAAAGAGAAACTCCCGTGACAATCTGCGTCGGAACTGTAAAGAACACCTCTAAACGATAATCATCTTCGGTATCTTCCGGCACATCCGTCGAAACATAATTCAACGAAGGCATAGTGCCCGATACATTCAAATTATACGAATAGTCTTGCCCGTTTACTGCATTATCCATTAAAGACGTCACTTGGTTAGAACTGGCCGGATAGCTTCCAATATCCGTATCAACACGTGCAAAATAATGTTTTCCTTCTCCAACAACAAAGGTGTACTTCCCCTCATTATCCGTTATGCCATAATTATCTAAATAAATGGACGCGCCCGATGCAACTGCGAGAAGAACTTCCCCACCGTCTATCGGATTACCATGATTATCCAATACATAGATCGTAATTGTTGCAGAACCATCGGAATAGGTATCGGTGACGGAACTCAGCCACCCGTCACTTCGCATTTCGAATACCGAACCAAAACTCCAACCCCATCCGTTTTCATAAACCAACGGATTATTGAGTGAGTTGTTGACCGGCTCCCAATGCACCCAACCTTCTTCCCAGAACTCGTTCCATGTATGATCACCTGAGATGGCGAGTATGCTCGTACAGGGAATGAGTGCAGCTCGTGCTGTTGCTGCCGTTATGTCCGCATGTTCTCCACATCTCCCGATATGCTTCTTATAGATTCGTGCCGGTTGATGGGGACGTTCACTATTGGAAGTAAACTCCATCGTCTCATTGATCCATCTCGTGATGATGGCTGCCGCATGGGTCATCGTTGCATTCACATTCTGTGTGCCGTCCCAAACTATGTTACAACCGGCAAGTGAATCTCTTAAAATAGGATAACCCGTATCCGCCTGATTAAAGAGATAGTCTCTCCAGAATACACCAATTGGCGGGTCAGCAAAGTTATTTGTATGAGTGCTGTTGCTCTCTACGATGGAAGGATTGATATACGCAGGTATCTCATCTGTGATCTTCGGATCGACGATATACCAATAGTAGATATCTTTCGGCACTTCCACCTCGACCGTATCGCCTCTTGCATCGACTTTTTTGTATCGTGTGGTCGAATAATAGTTCTCATCCGTGGCTGATGTCCCGTAATCAACTACTTCGACATAGTCCAAATACTGTGCATTACTGTAGATAAGTTCTGCGTTTTCCTCTAACATCTCCGCTGAACCGTAAAGGTCTCCTGCTGAATTCGCAGAAAGATACTGCGGAGAAAGGTGAGCTACCGAAAAAGCTATCTCGTCTATATAGGGATCCTCAGCATTATTGATCGCTGATGCCCACTCGTTTTGATAGAGCTCACTTACATGTGAAAGAACCATGTACAGATCATTCCTCACCCATTTTGGCGATTTTGCAATTGCCTGTTCCGACTCATCGGTAAGATCATATTGGGTATACACAGCATACTGTTTCAACGACTCCGTTTCATCATCATAATAGACATTATATCCCTGTCCCGCTTCAACATAATGAGAAAGTTCAAGTGAATCAATTAACGTCCAGGTGCCGTCTCTGCTTATCTCGACCAGCTCATTCTCAGACATTGCAGGTGGCTCGTAGATCGTTGCCTCTCCCACGCAGGTAAATCCTCCCTCTGGTTGTACATCCTTTTGGGTGCAACCCCTGTCCTCACCAAAGAGAAAAGAACTTATACCAATCATGAGCAAACTTACTAAAATTAATTTTATTTTCATTGTTTATACTCCTTCTATTTTTTCCTTTTCATTTTGTGTTTATTCACATCTTCCACCACAGGAGTAAGGAAAGAATACGCATCCATATATAAGTTCTTTCATGTTTTTATAACATATTCAAAAAGTATACCCGCAGAATATCACTTCGTGAGCATCCTGTAGCGAATGCCATTTTTACTACTTTGTTACCATCATCTTTCTGATTTCACTACAGCTTTCTGTATTGAGTTTGTACAAATAAATGCCGTTATAATGATTTGCCGTATTCCAAGTCGCTGTTCCGTATCTGCCTTCTATAGTATCTACAAGCTGTCCAAGCATGTTGTAGATGTTAACCTCTACAGGCTCAGAACGTAACATATCTTTGATAGAATAGGAAATCGTAGTAAATCCATTGAATGGATTAGGGTAATTCTGATATAAATTTGTTTCCTCTTCGACATCGGGATGCAGCGGTTCCACAGAAACCAAGCCCTGTATGAAAGCAATATCTTTATCTGTGATCAAGTCAACCTCACCAAAGGTGTCATAAAAATTTACAGTTCCAAAAGTGAGAGAATCTCCAATTGTGCTTGAAACCTGGAATACAATATCTGCAATCAGTCCTTCCCCTTCAGGTGCTTCAAGGGTGTCTGTGCCTGTTAACGTATAAGCAATGCTTAATACTCCGAGATTTAAAGTATCAACCATCCAGCCCACTGCTGTACCACCCTCTGAAGTGAGAATATTTTCTTCATAGGTGAGTGAATTCGTTGCAGAACTGGCAACATACTCGAAGATTTCTGAGTCATATATAACTTCAAGCTCATAGGTGTCGAGATTGTGTACATTGATCGCATAACAATCCAATCTCAAATATGCTCCCACTACGGGATTGGATATTGTTGTGAGGTTTTGATTGCCATAGGTAGTTGCATCAAGGTCGAATCGAATACCGGCATTCTCGTTTGGCCCGGCAATCGCAAATGAGGGGAGCAGTACACTTAATATTAGTAGAGATATTAACATATTTAAAAAATTTTTCTTCATTATTATATTCCTTTTCAATGTGCTGATATTTATTCTTAAAAAAAGGAATACCCGAGTTTGAACCCAGGTATTCCTGAGTATGATAATTACTTATTGCGTTACTATCATCTTATTGATTTCACAGAAATTTTCAGTATCAAGTTTATAGAAATAGATACCGTTTACATGACCACTTGTATTCCAGATAGCCGTGCCATATCTACCTTCGACAGTATCGATTTGCTGACCAAGAATGTTAAAGATTTTGATTTGAACAGGTTCGGATCGTAACATGCCTTTGATACCATACTGAATAGTAGTGGTGCCATAGCAAGGATTTGGGTAATTTGTAAGAAGATTTTCCTGGAAATCATCTACAAAACCGCCAGAACCTTGTTCGGGTTTAAGGTTTATCGAGGAGTACACAATATTGATTCCATCAAATTCAACACTTTCAAGCCAATAATAGTAGGTTGTACCATAGTTGAGTTGATCGATATCGATAAACTCATATTTACTGATCTCAGTTGTGGTTCCTTGTCCTGCGATGATATCTGAATTTATTTTCTTTGATGTTTCATATTCGTCTTCGGTACTACGATAAATATTGAATCCGATTATATCGGTTTCGCTGGCGGTAGTCCAGTTGATCGCAGTATATCCATTTGTTGTGTTGTAGGTTGCGGTAAATGCAGAGAGTTCAACAGGAAGTGTTGCGGTGCCGGTATTAAGTATATTATCGACAACACCAAAGGTGTCATAATAGTATACACCATCGAAGCTGAGTTCTCCATATGTATCTACAAGTGCCTTGAAAACAATATCGCCAACAAGTCCTTCACCTTCCGGTGCCTGGAGTGTGTCGGTACCGGTCAATGTATATGCAATACCGAGAACACCTGGAGTAGAAGTATCAACCATCCAACCAACTGCGGTGCCACCTTCTGAAGTAAGAATATTTTCTTCATAGGTGAGTGGATTCGTTGCAGATGATGAAATATAATCCAGTTCAGTTGCATCATAGACTACTTCAAATTCATAAGTGTCAAGGTTATGAACTCCTGTTGCATAAACATCCAGGCGAATATAGGTACCTGCCGGTTGTGAAGAAATTGCTGTGACATGCTGGTTGCCTGATGTGTTTACATCTAGATCAAACTCGATCCCTGCACCTGCATTGGGTCCCTTACTGCCGTCACCTCTGTTCAATGTGGGAGGTGTGCCTTCGTGCCAGTGGTCTCCAAAGATCTGAAGATCTGCAGCATCGATAATACCGTCGGGAGTGAGGTCATACATTGCATCCCAGCCCGGGTCAGTATCTACAAAATGCCAGTGGTCACCAAGCAGTTGCAAATCTGAAGCATCTACATAACCGTCTGCATTGAAATCACCTACGATAGAAACAGAAAGCTTAGTTACAAAAACATCATAACCCACGATGCTTGTGAGTGTAAAATCTCCAAAATTAGCTGTGTCTCGAAATTTTCCCGTAACATACAAATTACCATTTGTATCAATACCAATTACATCTCCTGTGTCTGAACCAGTACCACCAGCTTGTTTTGCCCATTGCCAGTTTCCTTCAGTATCAAGTTCTGCTATGAAAATATCGTTACTTCCTATGCTTGTTACCGAATAATCTCCGAACATAGCTATTTCTTTAAACCTTCCTGTGACATACGCATTACCGCTAGCTTCTGCGCTTATCCAATACCCAACATTATAACCAGTTCCGCCAGCCTGTTTTGCCCACTGCCAGTTTCCATCAGTATCAAGTTTTGCTATGAAAATATCGTAACTTCCGCCACTCGTGATTGTGAAATCTCCAAAACTAGCCGTGTATTGAAATTTACCTGTAACATACGAATTTCCATTTGCATCTACGCTTATACTATTACCCATATCATAATCAAATGAGCCAGCCCTTTTTGCCCAAAGCCAGTTTCCGTTAGTATCAAGTTTTGCTACGAAAATATCCCAATCTCCGTAACTTGATATCATAGAAGGGCCAAAAGTCGCGGTTCCGTAGAAACCTCCTGTCACATACAAATTACCATTTGCATCTAAGCTTATATTATTGCCAGAAATAGAACTAGTCCCGCCAGCATTTTGTACCCATTGCCAGTCTCCGTTAGTATCAATTTTTGCCACGAAAATATCGTCATAAGTTCCGATGCTTGTTACTGTTATATCTCCAAAATTCACTGTTCCTTTGAATTTTCCTGTAAGATATGAATTGCCATTTGCATCTGTTCTCAAGTTATAACTTACATCAAAATTACTTCCGCCAACCTGCTTTGCCCACAGCCAATCTCCATCGGAATCCATTTTTGCCACGAAAATATCATAACTTCCGTTGCCTGTTAATTGGATATCCCCAAGCGTTATTGATCCCATAAAGTAGCCAGCGACATAAGAATTACCATTTGTGTCTACGCCAATACCAGAACACCAATCATCGTCAGTTCCACCAGCTTGTGTTGCCCACTGCCATTCGGGAGCTTGAGCTGTTAAAACTGACGTTATCATAAATAAAGCAGTAAAGCATAAGAAAATACTCTTTTTCATTATTAATCTCCTATAATTTTTTTGTTAACACAATTACTCTATATTGAAATACCTACCTCTCGATATACAATTCGGAATAGATACCTATCAATGAAATTAACAATCTTACCAGAATGTTCAAAGTGTTTCTGGTTTTGTGCATAATTAATGTGTTATGTGAATGTAATTTCACTACGGGAAAATTTAGTCCCGCGTGGTCTTTATTTAATAAATAATTCTTATTCATTGCGTAATCCATTTGTTTTAAATTCATCAAAGAGTGTTGCTTGTTCCCAATAACTGTAAAACACATGCTTAAGTACTGTGGCAAAACTCTTATGGCGCACGATCATTGTGGTGATGCTGGGAGTAGAGGAGATAGGGTCATTGAGTGCAAACATTGCGATGCTCTCATCGAAGATGTTCATTTTTATCGGAAGGGAATCACTCACCCGAACTTGTTCCCCAGCTTCTGCCCATGAAGATATAAAATTGAGGAAATCGGGTTTTGATATATCCTGGTATTCATAGATGCTCATGAACGTAACTCCTCTTCTCATAGCATCGATTTCGATTTTGGTTCCAACACCAAAAATATTTGTATAGGGACCCTTTGTAAATCCGATCACTTCTTTTTTGGCTGATTTCAGGAATGATATCCATTTGTCGTGTATTTGGGCGCTGTCTTTGATGACTTCGATATAATCAAGGGGATTGTCATTTTCTTTTCTCTGCTCGAAAATGGAGGAGAGTATTTCTATTGCGCTGTTTACCGAGTTTTCTTTTTGAGTGATATCTTCTTTGTATTGTTGCAGGAGAATATTGAACGATGAGTGAGGATTTACAACTTCATATTTTTTATTGCGTCCGATTATCTTTTCCGTACAGAAACCCTTACTAATGAGTTTGTGTAAAACTTCATACACTTTTGTTCTTGGAATATCAACTAACTGTTGTACTTCGACAGCGGTAAAATCTTTTTTATGAAAGAGGATGGTGTACACTTTTGCTTCTCTTGACGAAAAGCCAAGATCGAGCATCTTATTTTCAATAATTTCTAAATTTTTCATACTGTTACCCATGTTGGGGGTAATGAATTTCTTGGAATAAAAAGGTGTCAAGTTTATTTGAAAATATGAAATAAAATCTCAATTCATTTATTAAAAATAATTATGAGTGTGATACTAAAATCTCAACTATCATTTATTAATAGTTTGTCAAATTTTTATACCATTGAGGGCAATTTTTCGAAATTCGCTTTTTTTTATGACAATGTTTTTACAAAATTTCTTCCAAAAACAATATTTCGTAAATCACAGAATAGGATACTGATTAAGTTATTTGAGAATCGTCACGGAATGGTCCATTACGACTCATAAAATGTGATAGGGTTCAGTACGAACATTTTCATATATAATGGCTCACGGATTTACACGAATCAACACAGATTCAGAAAATCAAATTATTTTTTTCTTAATACTTTCTCTGCCTGTCGCTTCGTAGTGAAACGAAGACGGATGTTGAGATGCGCAAGATCAGTCTCCTTCCGATAGATCGGAATACGCCTTGATAAATTGGAATCTTGCATTACTTTCTTTTTCTTAATATTTTCTCTGTCTGCCTCGGCGTAGTCTTAACGAAGACAGGCCTGCTACGGCGTAGCGCAACGAAGGCGAGTGGTTTTAATAATTTCTTGAGTACAGCAAAAACCCCGAACATGCATTCCGCACATTCGGGGTATTATTGAGTATCAATATTTATTATCTAACAATAACCATTTTCTTTACTGAATGATAAGTATCTGTTTCAAGTTTGTAGAAGTAGATACCGGTAGGAAATTCTGACACATCGAGTTCTGCCTGTCTATCTTCACCACTAACTTTACTAACCAGCTCACCAAGAATATTGTATATGCAAATCGTTGCATCCTGAGCAGAAAGAGGTCCCTGAAGCTGATATCTTATAGTAGTGTTATTTGTTGCTGGATTCGGATAGTTTCCAAAAAGCATCGTTGTAGGAATATCAGCAGGATGAGGATTATCCTCTTCTGGAATAAAGGTGATAGGACCATGGAAATAGGTCTGTCCGCTAATATCAACTACTTCTAACCAGTAATAGTATGTAGAATACACATCTGCTGTGATGTCTTCAAAAGCATAATCATGTATCTCTGTAGTAGTGCCATAACCGGGTATCATCGATGTATTAACTGAATTTCCTGAAGTTGCTATATCATCCTCATAAGAACGATAGATACTGAATCCATTAATGTCTGTCTCTGTAACTGTGGACCAATTAACTGTCACATATTCCATTCCAAGTTCATTGTTTATATAAACAGCATTAAAGGAACCTGCAAGTATCTCTACAGGAAGGGTGCTCTCGTCTGTGCCGAACATTAAAGCAATAGGTGAACCATTATATATTGGTCCGCCAGTTTCATTATAAAGGTATTGAACACCGACATCTCCAGCAGCATTTTCTATACCAACAGTACAACTCGTCAGATCAAAGGATGAACCTACCTCTTTGTATTGCAGGTTGATATTACCGCTTGGATAAAGAATAGCTTGTGCGGTGAACCAGCCATTTTCATCAGCACTATATTCCGGCATTTTCTCATAGGTAATTACCATATTACCGCCAGAAGTTCCATAATATAAATGATAATCAGACACACTTGTATCACCAGGATCCATATCATTCCAAATGAGAGCTATCATACCATTGGGATCTGCGGCATTTGGTATTGGGTCATTTATAAAGTCGCTTTCTGTTTCTTCGATCAAGCTAATATAACCATCAGCACAAATCCAGAATTGAGTATAATCAACTCCAAAATAATTGAAAGTAAATCCAATCTCATAAGGACCACCAACACTGTTATCTCCACTTACAGTACCGCTAACATCCGTACCCGTTGTAGAAATATCAATCCAGCTATAAGTAGGTTGAGATGGTGCTCCGCTTGCTCCGGTTGTGGAATTGGCAAAATAGTATAGAGGTGTCCCGGTTCCTTGACCGTAATTATAATTAATTCCAGTTCCGCTTAATGCAGCAGTATGTGTAACTTTTGCAGAGGATTCTACAGACAAATTTGCTGTTTTAGCTCCGACTGAAGTAGGTTCAAAGGTTACATCAACTGTCATTGATTGACCAGCAGTTAAATCAGCCGGATAAGTATTAACATCGGTTATAGAGAATTGAGTGTTGTCTGTTCCAGTAATGGAAATTGCCGGATCAATGGTTAAAGTCCCTTCACCTATATTTGTAATTGTGAAGGTTTGAGCAGCAGATGATTCTCCCAAATTAACTGTGCCGAAATCTTTTAGCGCGGGATCAATACTGAAAATCGGGCTGGTAGGGATTTCTTCAACAGTTACGTCATCAATCCATAAACTACCACCATCGTTATCAATCATTCTAAATGCGATATATTGAGAACTCCCATATGCTGAAAGGTCAATTGTATATTCTGTCCATACTGATGGCATATTTGTTCCAGCAACAAAATATGCCAAGTCAGTTGTAAAGTTAGATGCTGCAGAAT
>Ga0307990_1000997_pt1 | contig 24218 bp, 23 predicted proteins | sample EllFjometagen129_FD_203168 | JGI IMG/M metagenome (GOLD analysis project Ga0307990, IMG submission 203168) | Marine microbial communities from Ellis Fjord, Antarctic Ocean - #129 | ecosystem: Environmental > Aquatic > Marine > Unclassified | place: Southern Ocean | collected 2014-10-08
ATTCATGACAATAAGCGAATTGGACTGCTTAGTTTTGCCATTTATGTCATTGTGATGTTTTTTGCGCAAAAGTCCTATCGTGATCAAAATGTCGGAATTATCATTAGTTATGGACGCGCATTGTGGGTTGGTTTTCTTTCAGGATTGCTGGCAACATTGCTTATAATTACATATAATTTTGTCTTTTTTAAATTCATTGCACCGGATTTATTGATTAGGATGGCTGAAGAGGCGCAATTAAAAGTGATTGAAATGGATTTGCCCGGTGATGTTGAAGCAAAAGCATTAGAAAATCAGATGAAATTTATGACTCCAGGCTGGATTGCAATTTTCTCCATGTTTGGTTCAATTTTTCAATCTTTCGTGGCAGCGCTGCTCGGAGCAATATTTGCAAAGGGAACAACCCCTGCCGAAGTAGATTCATTAACCGATTTTGAAAACGAAGCATAAACACAATAATTATGGATTTGACAGTTGTCATCCCTTTGTATAATGAGGAAGAATCTTTGCCCGAGCTCATGGCTTGGATTGCAAAAGTTGTGAAGGAAGAAGCATTTACCTATGAAGTAATTATGGTGGATGACGGAAGCTCTGATAAAAGTTGGGATGTTATTCAGGATTTAAAAAAGCTGTATGGCACGAATTTAAGAGCGTTTCAGTTTAGGCGAAATTACGGAAAGTCTGCAGCTTTACATACCGGGTTTCAAAATGCTCGCGGAAAGGTTGTAATTACTATGGATGCTGATATGCAGGATTCTCCCGATGAAATTCCTGAATTGTGGCGATTGATTGAAAAAGATCGTTATGATTTGATTTCCGGTTGGAAAAAGAAACGCTATGATCCAATCAGCAAAACGATTCCAAGTAGATTTTACAATTGGGTTGCACGAAAAGTGACCGGCATAAAACTCCATGATTTTAACTGTGGATTAAAAGCCTACCGGAATAAAGTGGTGAAAAGCATTGAGGTATATGGTGAAATGCATCGCTATATTCCTGTATTAGCAGAGCAAGCAGGATTTAAGAAAATAGGAGAGAAGGTTGTTCAACACAGAAAACGGCAATACGGAACAACAAAATTCGGATTTGAGCGATTTATTAATGGGTTTCTTGATTTAATGTCAATTATGTTTATTACCCGTTTTGCGAAAAATCCCATGCATTTGTTCGGAGTTTTGGGCAGTTTAATGTTTTTAATTGGTTTTGGCTTAGCACTTTATCTCGGTATTCATAAAATTATTTCAATTAATCAGGGAGTTTTACTGGAACGCGTTACGGAAAGCCCCTATTTTTATATTGCACTAACCAGTATGATTATTGGGGTATTGCTCTTCCTCGCCGGATTTCTTGCGGAACTAATTTCCCGAACATCGAGTGACAGAAACGTATATCAAATTGATGATATTATTGATTAAAATTTAGACACATGAACACAACGAATAAAGAAATAGATATTTTCGAATTGTATCGCATTGCTTCAAAATTTTTTCGTAGACGTTTTGTTGTATTGTTGATTATTGCCTTGTTGGGCGCAATATTTGGGCTTGTTAAAGTGAAAATGCAGGGAGTAACTTACCAAACCAGAATAATTGTACGTTCTGATTTTATTTCAAAGGAAGATTTATCTTCGAAAGCGATGTCTCTACTTGAGGATGACAGACAAATGGCAACTCAGGACTTGGCTATACTCTTTAATACAGATGAAACGGTTTTTAGAACAGTGAGTAAAGTAAAATTAGATACATTATCTCTCAATAACGCCATTGTGTTTAAATTTTGGATTAAGGATACAGCAAATTTTGACGAGATCACAAAAACAATTAATAAGTATTACAATACTTCTGTTGATTTTTTGGTCCAGTTTGCTAGAATACAAAACCAAAATCAGCATTATGTGGATGTCATAAAAAATGAGATTGATAAGATTGTCGCATTTCAGAAAAAAGTATTAGAGAATGATAATTCGAAACAGAGCTTGATGCTTTCCGGATTTTCTGGTAGCTCTGGGGAGTTAGTATCCTTGCTTGAAAAGCAGCAAAATCTGGAACTAAAACTATATGCCAAGCAACCAGTGTACGTTGTGCAAAATTCGGTTGTTATGTCAAAGTCTGCAAGCCTTACTGGAACAATGATTGTTTGGGCATTTGTTTTTGGCGTAATCGGTTTATTGATTTTCCTTTTCGTAGAGCTTGATCGTGGTGCACGACGTCGCACTTAGGATTTGTTTTTATGCGATATTAACTCATGCTTTTTCAATGTTTTTTTCGCTGCTGCAACCATGGGAGGGCCTATGAATTTTCCGTTCATTAAAGCAACTCCTTTGTCATCTTGCTTTGCTTCTTCTGCTAATTGTAACATGGTTTTTGCATCCCGAACTTCTTTTTCATCCGGTGAAAAATATTGATGCGCTAATGCCAGTTCTTTTGGATGTAGAATCAACATACCCTCAAAACCGAGTTTTTTCGCTAGTTGCAAATTGCTTTCAAGTTCTTTGAGATCGTGAATGTTCACATGAACTGTGTCAATTGGAATCACATTATTCGCACGAGCAGCCATTGTAATCATAGCTCTTGCAGTAAAAATACTTTGTCCATCTTTGTCGTGAATTCCTTCCAAATCAGTCAAAAAATCTTCACACCCAAAAGCGACTGCGACAACACGTGAGGATGCTTTGCAAATTTCCTGTACATTTAAAACCGCTGCCGCAGTTTCAATCAAAGGAATGATTTTGAATGTATTAATTGGTAGCGATTTCTCATATTCAATGGTTTCTAACAACTTGTCAAAGAAATACACATCTTTACCGGTTTGTGATTTTGGATACATAAACCCGTCAATGCCTTTGATGCTAAGTTGGTAAACATCTTTTAAAAGCTCTCCGCTTTCCCTGTCATTAACTCTTGGGAAAACACGATAGTTGTCAAGTTTTCCTTCGGCAAGCATGTTTTTGATGTTGTCACGTGCTATTTGCTTGTTTCTAGAAGGCAAAACTGAATCTTCAATATCCGGTAATAAAACATCGGCATCGGTTTTAATAGCACTTTCCATCAGTCGTCGGTTATGAGCGGGCACAAACATCAGGCTTCTCATTAAAAATGATTTATTTGGCATAGTTTATATCGTTTTCTTTTTAACCAATACTTTTCTTCTAAATCGCAACACATCCACTTCATCTTGATTGTAACCGATCGTTTCAACATAAACAATCCCACGATCAAGTTTTGATTTTGATGGCGTAACTTCCAGAATTTTTGTTTTTGCATACAAAGTGTCTCCGATAAAAACCGGTGAAAGGTGATCTACATTTTCATACCTGAGATTTGCAATGGCTTGACCGCTAATGTCAGGTACTGTAATGCCAACAATCAGACTAAAAACCAATGTTCCGACAACTAGGGGCTTACCGTGCTGTTGTTTTGATGCGTAATCCACATTTGTATGAACCGGATGATGATTCATGGTAAGTAAGGAGAATAGATTATTATCACTTTCAAAAATTGTTTTGGAGGTGGCGTGGTAAATAATCGTTTCTGGACTAAATTCTTCAAAATAAGTCCCTATGGTTTTCCGTATTATTTGTTCATTCATAATCTTGTTTCGCTAATTTTTAGACCTTAAATATAAAAATAATTATTCGCTTTGATGGGTTTCTGTAAGATTTTCCATGATCTTTAGAAACTGTTTTGCCAGTACAGTATACTCGTGATGTTGCAAAACGTAGGATTTTCCATTTTTCCCTATGGATGTTTTTTCATTTTCTGAGAGGTTTTTCATTTTTTGCAATGCATTTGCCAGTGCTTCCGGATTTTCTGGGGGAATGGTGTAACCACAATTTGCATCAGAAACAATGTCATTTCCTGCATCTATTGCCATGACAATTGGTTTTTCTGCCATCATATAATCGAATAACTTATTAGGGCCGATTCCAAAACGAAAGAGTGATTGGTTCTTTAGTCCAAGATATAGAATGTCAAAGCGTTTTAACAATTGCGGAATCATGGTTTTCGGTATGGCATCCAGAAAACTAACGTGTTTAAGTTGCATGGTTTTTGTCATATCCATTAGGCGAGCTTTTTCTGACCCATTGCCCACCAAGAAAAAATGGAAGCTTTGTTTTTCGAGTTTCGCTGCTGCTTGCAGTAAATTATCAAGTATATTTGGAACACCATGGGCTCCTGTGTATGCTACACAAGTTTTCCCTGCTTGTTTTGCTTTTTCGATTTCTAATTTGTGTTTCGCTGGAATCTCAGGAGCAGACTCCCAGTCCTCTAACCAAATTCCGTTTGGAACAATATGTAGTTTTTTTGCATCTAAACCATGTGAGGTAACATGGGATTCGATACATGGCAGAATTGAAACGATAGCATCTGCATTTGCATAGGCAAAGTTTTCCGCCTTTTGCATAATCCGTATAAACGGATGATTTTTTGAATATCCGCCCAATTCCATTGGAGACAAGGGCCATAAATCGTGGATCTCATAAATTATTTTTCCGCCGCTATGGTTTGCAATTCGTTTTGCAGAATAATTATCCAAAGGATAAGTTGATGAAGCAATGACAATATCCGCGTCTGTCATTTTTGCGATAGATTTATGATATCGTTTCAGTTTTCGCACGAAACTGTACATGTTGCGTATGCGTTGAATCCCATTTCCACTGTATTTCGGAGTCCTAAGCCATATATACTGTATGTCGGAGATTGTGCTGGTTTCTAAATCATAGGTGATTTCAGGTTGTGTACTTCGGGTATGAGCAAAATCTGCTGTCAGGATAAAAACTTTGTGTCCAGCTTCCTGCCATTTTTTTGCAAGATAATAGGGGCGAAATTCCATTCCGTACTCCAATGATCCGGCATAATGGTTGATAATCAGTATGTTCATCGTTTTAGTAGTTCGTTTAATACTTGATTTGCAGTGTTTCCGTCACCATAAAGATGCACAGGGAAAGAATGACTTTGATTTACGGTTTCTGAAAATGCCTTGATGATTTTTTCTTTATTTGCGCCACAAAGTATATTGATATTCTGTTTTATCAATTCTGTCCATTCTGTTTCATCTCGCAATGTGATGCAAAATTTATTGAAAAAATAGGCTTCTTTTTGTAAACCACCACTATCTGTCATCACTAACTCACAAGAATCCAACAACCAAAGCATTTGTAGATAACCAACGGGTGAAATGCAGAAAACATTTTCGGAAAATTTCAAATTATGTTGTTCCATGACTTTCGCTGTTCGTGGGTGCAATGGTAAGACAATCTGCATGCTTTTGCCAATGTAATTCATGGCTGAAATTATTGATTCTAGACGACTTTTGTTGTCTGTGTTTTCTGCACGATGTAATGTCGCTAGCATAAATTTCTCTGGAATTTCTTCTTTCGGTTTTTTAGCGAATCGCTTGAAATAGAGTGCCGAATCGTACATTATATCACCAGAGCGTATAAGTTTCTTGTCTGGAATATTTTCCTGTTTTAGATTCTTAATAGCAGTGTCTGTCGGGCAAAACAAACAATCGCTGATGCGATCTGTGAGAATTCTGTTGATTTCTTCGGGCATTGCAGTGTTGAATGAACGCAGCCCAGCTTCTACGTGAGCAATTTTTATATGCTGTTTTACCGCTGCCAAAGCACCTGCTAAGGTGGAATTTGTGTCACCGTAAACTAAAATCCAATCCGGTTTTTCCTGAAGAATTACATCCTCAATTTTTTCAAGCATCCGACCGGTCATCGCACCATGCTGTAAACTATGAATGTCAAGATTGACATTCGGTTTTGGAATGCCCATTTGCTCAAAGAAAATTGTGGACATATTGGTGTCAAAGTGTTGCCCTGTATGGATGATGAATTCGTCCACTCCTTTGGTTTTAGATGCTGCTCTGCTAAACGCTGAGGCTTTAATAAACTGTGGTCTTGCACCTATTATGCTAATAATTTTCATAGTTTCTGTTTGTAATTATGCATGCTGGAAATGCTCTGCTAAATTATTACATTTTAATGAACTCGCAAAAGCAAAGCCAGAAGTAGGGGATTTATTCTGGTGAAAACTTAATTATCTGATATTATAATGCTATTTTTGTAAATTAGCAAAGCGTGTTGGAAATCAGCTTATGAAGATATTAAAGCAGATATATCGTATTATTTCTCCGGAATCAGATTTTACGAAGAATTTTTTTATTCTTTTTCGGGGAACACTAATTGCGCAAATAATACCAGTTTTGTTGATGCCAGTGCTAACACGGATATATGGACCGGAAGATTTTGGTGTGTTTGAGCTGTTTTTGTCAATTACTGTCATTTTTGGTTCCATTGCAAATGCACGATATGAGCTTTCTGTGGTTTTGCCGGACAGAAAAGCTGATGCCTGGAATATTATGGGGTTGGGTGTAATTCTTTCTTTTTTCTTTTCTTTATTGTTGCTGTTGGTAGTTAGCTTTTTCGCAGATGGAATTGCCAGATTATTGAATAATTCTGAAATTAAATTTTGGTTAATTTTTGTGCCGGCTGCGGTGTTTGTTGAGGGTGTTTTTAATATGCTGAGTTATTATCACACAAGGGAGAGGCATTTTAAACGTATTGCCGGGGCGTCTATCTCACGTGCCGGAGGACGTACCGGATTGCAGATTTTAATAGGGATACTTCATGCATCGGCTGCCGGACTAATTATCGGACAGATTTTTGGATTTATTGCCGCGATTTTGAGTTTGATTCGGAAAATGAAAATTGGCATCATGTTGAAAAAAATTAATTGGATAGACATGAAGCGCGTGGCGGTAAAATATAAGGATTTTCCGAAATTCACATTGCCTGCAACACTTGCAAATTCTCTGGCAGTGAATCTTACCAGTATTATGATTTCAACCATGTATAACATTGCCAGCGTTGGTTTTTATTCGCTTGCAAATCGAATTTTAGCTTTGCCGGGTAGTTTAATCGGAAAATCCATGTCAAATGTGTATTTCAAAGAAGCGATTGACCAACGAAAGCAATACGGACATGCGAAAAATGTCTTTTTTTCAACCATTAAAAAACTGGTACTACTTTCATTTCCAATATTTTTAATTGTCTTTCTTTTTGCTGAAAGCTTATTTACTTTTGTGTTTGGTGAGGAATGGAGTGTTTCCGGAGAATATGCGCGGATTATTATTCCTTTATTGTTTGTGCGCTTTGTTTTTGCACCAATTTCTGTCAGCGTTTCTGTTTTTGAGCGTCAAAAAGTATCTTTATTTTTGCAGCTTGGTTTGTTGTTCCTCAGCTTATTTGTTTTTGGATTGTCATGGTTCTTATCTTGGGATATACAGCAATTTTTAACAACTATGGTTGCAATATTGTCTGTTTATTATTTATTTTTTATTTTTATTCTTTATCGGATTGTTTCCGGAAAATGATAAACTATGCAGGGAAAACTTAACAAAACTGATTTAGTCAATCAAATCCGAAATATCGGTGTTAAAGGCGCCGATTTACTCCACCTAAAGGTTTCTATGCGATCAATAGGAGATATAGATGGGGGCGCTCAAACTTTGTTGAATGCTTTGTTAGAAGTTGTTGGAGAAAAAGGAACGCTTGTTTCTGATGCGTTTATTGATGTGTATCCTTTACCACTGAACGAGTCGCAGGCAGAGCAAATAGCTGATGATCATACACGCTCTTATGCAGGTGCTTTTGCCAATGCGATGGTGAAACATCCCGATATGGTAAGAAGTCAGCATCCGATACAGAAATTTGCAGCGATTGGATATCACGCCAAGGAATTGTGTGCGCTGCATACTGAGCAGTCCGGAGGATATGATTTGTTGCACGAAATGGCCAAAATGGATGCTGTTAATCTGACGATTGGAAAACGTGTTGTGGGTGTTGGTACTACGCATGTAGCGATTGATTTAGTTGGTTTGCGTAGAAAGCATTTGAATATGGGAATCAACTATCGAAATGTTGTAGGAGAGGTGAAGCTTGCTAAAGTAGATTGGAATGGCGGTTGTGCTCACGGGTTCCCCAAATTCATACCCTACTATGAGGAGCGTGGTGCTGTGTTGGGAGGCGGGAAAATTGGGGAGGCCAATGCGTTATTAACATCCATGAAAGAAACGCTTAAAATAGAGATGGAAATTCTAAAGGAAGATCCCGGATTTTTCTTTTGTGATGATAAAATCTGCTATTCATGTCAAATGGCGTGGGAACATTCCCCCAAAAAAGCCATTCCGTTTTACTCAGGTTGGTTGTGGAAAAATTTGAGGAGATTATCATTTTCACGAATCCGGCATTTGTCAAAAGCACTTAAAAATCATAATTCATGTTGAAAATACGTATCCCCCAGTCCTTTGAAAATGAACGTCGTTATATTATCGATTTGTTTTTTCATGAACTGTTGGGTTTGAAATATGATTTGTTAGTTTTCCCTGGGGCAAATTACGAAATTGAGCTTCCTAATCATTCCATCCTAATTATAAAGGATCAGTTTTTTTCACATATTTCCGGTGATACTTATCTGGAATTAGCTAATTTTCCCGCTGCTCCGATTTTTGTGAAATCAGATTTTTGTGATCCGGATGAGATGCCGGTTTTGTATGGTGTTTCGGACATGATAGTAAAAGATGATGAAATTATTTGTCAAGCTGACATCTTTGCCTCTGCCTTTTTCTTGCTAACACGTTGGGAGGAGTATGTGAATCCGGCGCGTGATGCATTTGGCCGTTTTCCCGGCGAGGAATCCTATGTACAAATACATCAATTGCATTATCGACCGCTGGTTAATGAGTACGAAGTGTTCTTATGGAATATGTTAAAGTTTCTTGGTTATAAAGCCGAGCGGAAACATCGTATTTTTACAGTAATTCCAACTCATGACGTGGATAATTTTGCGCGTTATGATCAATTGAGAAAAATATTTAGAGCCCTTGGTGGCGATTTGATAAAGCGGAAAAGTGTTTCGCAGTTTTTTAAAACAATTAAAACAAGCATAAAGGTGCGGCGTGGAAATCTGAAGGATCCGTATGATATGTTTGACGAATTGATGGATATGAGTGAGCATGCTGGACTTAAATCCGAGTTTTATTTTATTCCGGGAGAATTAGGAGAACGAGATGTTCGTTATCGATTTTTATCAGAATCTGTAGGTCAAACAATTTCAAAAATTGAATCTCGCGGACATGTCGTTGGTTATCATGCAGGAATGGATAGTTTTGAAGATTCAGAACAGTTTGAAACTGAAATTAGCCGCCTGAGGTCAATAGCAAAAAATGCAGTAAGTGGTCGTCAGCATTATTTGCGATTTGCAGTGCCTTATACCTGGCGTTTGTGGAATTCCCATGGGTTTTGTTATGACTCCAGCATCTGTTATGAAAACGATATTGGGTTTCGAGCAAGCATTGCTTGTGAGTATCCTGTTTTCGATATACTTGAGAGCAAACAATTGAAACTGATAGAACGTCCGACGATTGTCATGGATCGTGCTGTATTGCAGCGATATACTGATCCTGATAAGTTTTTAAAAGTTTGCTTGCAAATGCGACGTCAGGTTGAAAAACATCATGGACAGTTTGTTTTTTTGTGGCATCCAGACAATTTTAATGTATCAGAATGGGCTGATTACAAGGCAATTTACCCCAAACTATTGAGCAAATGAATATTATTTACCTGATATATCTGTTTTCCGGAATGCTGAAAAGTGTTTTGTTGTATCATGGAATCAATTTGCCTGTTGATTTAACTGCGGCATTTGCTTTTATCCTGATTCTAGATATTTTATGGAATGCGGTAGGAACGGTATCTGGGAAAAAACTGCATCTCCCGTCTTTAATTGCTTTGGGAAGCTTATTGCTGTTTTTTATTTGGATGATGCTCAGTTTAACTTATACGCCATCAGAGTCTTACAGTAAACAGAAAGTTGTTTATTTTCTTACTAATATTGTGGCATTTGCATATCCTATTTTTCATAAGCGCATTAATCTAGTTAAACTTATGCGATACTTTGTGTTATTTGTGTTGGTCTTGAGTTTCTGGTATATGCCCATTTTGATTTATTATCTTAGTCATTCTGAATTGCAAGGGATTGAAAGTCCAATTCGGGAAGTTGTGAGTATGTATTTGGGTGTCGGTCTATTACAGGGTATTTCTGTCTTGTTACTTTTGCAAAATAGGAAACTATTTTCGCTAATTCTTAGAATTTTGCTCACGGTGTTTCTCTTTGCTTGTATTTTACTATCAGGAGCTCGTGCACCAACCTTATTTACGCTTGTTATACTCATGGTTTATGCTGGTGTTAAGCTGATTCAGTATTTTGAATATGGAAAATTGTTTCACCGTGCCCGATTGAATCAACTGATTTTTGTTGCATTCGTCATTGGTGTTTTAGGAATAGGAACCGGGCTCGTTTTTTCATCTCAGGTGAGAGTCTTAGCGCATCGAAGTATTGTTCGAATCAGTTTGTTGTTTGATGATGAGTACAAAGGAGATTCTGTGGATAAACGTGTGGAACAAATTAATTTTAGTCTTGAAATGATTTCAAAATCTTCTGAAAAGTTTTTAATTGGATACGGAGTTGGTTCATTTGGAGTACTCGAATCAGGTGAGGACAGTAGGGCATATCCGCATAACTTTATTCTGGAAATTCTGTTTGAAATGGGATTAATTGGATTGATTCTGTTTTTGTTTTTTATTGTAATGGTATTTGCTCATCCTCCTGAAAAAGCTAGCATGCTGATTCCTGCATATTTCTTTGTTTTCTTTCTGCTCAATTATGTAAAATCGTCATCTATTGTGGATATGCGAATTATGTATGCATTTTTAAGTTTATATCTGATTCAATCACAATTGAAAATCACCGAATTGTCCCAAAATTATGACTGATAAATCAATCAAAATATGTCATTTGACAAGTGTTCATCCTCGTTATGATACACGAATATATTACAAACAACTCCTAAGTTTGAAACAGGAATTTCCCAATGTTCAATTAATTGTCGCTGACGGCTTAGGTGATGAGTGTACGGATGGAAATGTTGAAATTCATGATGTTGGAGCGCCCAAAAACCGCTTTTATCGCTATTATAAAACAGCAATTGCAATTTATGAAAAGGCAATAAATATAGATGCCGATATTTATCAGTTTCATGATCCGGAGTTGAGCCGTGTTGGAATTAAATTACAGAAGCAAGGAAAGTTTGTTGTGTATGATGTGCATGAAGATCTTCCAAGACAAATTCTTACGAAAGCATACATTCCTAAAGTTTTAAGATCTGTAATTTCATGGTTTGCAGAGCGAAAAGAAAACAAACATGCAAAACAATTTGGTCAGATTATTACCGCTACGGATTTTATTTGGGATCGCTTTAAACGTATCAATGAGCATGTTGTTTCTGTGAAAAATTATCCGATTTTAGCAACAATGCAAGTTGATTCAAATTGGAATAAAAAAAATCAAAAACTCTGTTACATTGGTGGTTTAACTGAGGTTCGTGGTATTTTCGAGATGGTTGAGGTCATGCAATATGTTGATGCTGAATTGCATCTTGTAGGTGCATTCGATGATGAACGTTTTCGGCAAAAAGTAATGCAGAGCAAAGGATGGGAGCGGGTTATTGAGCATGGATATCTGGATCGAGGAAAAGTAAACCATATCCTAGAGGATTCAAAAATTGGTTTTGTGCTATTGCATCCAACAAAAAATTATGTGGATGCATTGCCAGTAAAAATGTTTGAATATATGGCTGCCGGAATTCCGTTTGTTGTTACAGATGTTCCTTTATGGAGGCAAATTGTTGATGAAAATCAAAGCGCTGTTTGTGTCGATCCGTTTAATTCGAAAGCGGTTGCAGATGTTATTAATGCTTTATTAGCGGATGAAGAAAAAGCGAAAGCAATGGGTGAAAACGGAAAGATTGCTGTGGAAACAAAATATAATTGGGAGCAAGAGTCTAAGAAATATTTGCAGGTTTACCGAACTTTGTCTGAGCATCTTAATAAGGCCTAATATACAATTCCTGATACCACTCAAAGAATGCTTTCAAACCACTATGCAAGCTCGTTTTTGGTAAATAATTCAGTAGCTTTTTTGCTTTCTCACAATCAGACCACGTGCCGAATGATTCCTCTTTAAGCATGGGGATGTGGCGGTATTTTCCGTGTTTGCCAATGACATGTTCTAGTTCGGCAAGCATTTCGCTAAGTGTTACTTTTTCGCCGTAGCCCAGATTAAAAACTTCAAAGCCGGGTTTGGTGTAATCCATACTTGCAATTGCTCCGGCAATTATGTCTCCAACATAAGTGTAATCACGATAAGATTTTCCGCTTCCGTACAAATCAATGGCTTCATCATTTAATATCTTCTTGGTAAAGCGATGCATTGCCAAATCTGGGCGCATTCGGGGTCCGAAAACGGAAAAAAAGCGCAATGCGATAAATTGATTTTGGTTTTCTGATGCAAATGCTTGTCCAAGCCGTTCGCATTCAAATTTGTTTTGAGCGTAAGGGCTCAAAGGTTTCAACCCGATTAAGTTTTCATGCCATGGTTGTTCCGGATGATTACCATACACCGAACTTGACGATGCCATGATGATTTGTTTTATTTGATTTTCCTGAGCAAATTTAAAAACTGCGATGCTGCTTTCAATGTTGTTTTCCCGATAAATATCTGATAATTCAATGGATTTTCTAACGCCTGCTTTTGATGCCAGATGAAAGATGCTGTCAATTTTGCAGTTTTTTAATGCGCTGATTGAATTAATATGACGTAAATCCTCATGAAAAAACTGAACGTTCGGATTTTTAATAATTTCCTGAATGTTTTTTTGCTTAATGGCAGGGTCGTAAAAATCATCAAAATTATCAATGATGCTGATTTTGTGATTTGCTTTCAACAATGCTTCTGAAAGATGACTTCCAATGAATCCGGCACCTCCAGTTATTAGCACATGTTTGCCCGTTTTAGTCATCTTGTTTTAGATTCTTGTAATACCAGCCAATTGCTTCTTGTAGTCCTTCATGAACATTGTATTCTGGTTGATAGCCCAGTAATGTTTTTGCCTTGTCAATTGATGCCAGACTATGTTTAATATCTCCAACCCGATTTTCTCCGTTAGTGGATTTGATTTTTCCGATTTTCTCATCAAAAACGGCCAATTGATTAATGAGTTCTTGAGTTAGGTCATTAAGGCTGATATTATCTCCACAAGCTACATTATAAACCTGATTCAGTGCGTTGGGATTTTCTGTGGTTGCTGCACGGACATTTGCCTGAATAACATTTTGAATGTAGGTAAAGTCGCGGCTTTGTGTCCCATCGCCATGAATTACTGGTGATTCATAATTCAGTAGTAAACTAATAAATTTTGGGATAACGGCAGCATACGCTCCATCCGGAGTCTGTCGTTTTCCAAAAACATTAAAATAGCGCAAACCGATTGTGTTTATGCCATATAGCGCGTGAAAAATATCAGCATAGAGTTCATTGACATATTTTGTGATTGCGTATGGTGACAGTGGTTTCCCGATATAGTCTTCTCGTTTCGGCAGTGTTTCATTGTCGCCGTATGTGCTGGAGCTTGCAGCATAAACAAAGCGTTTTACTTTTTGATCTTTAGCCGCAGTAATCATATTCACAAAACCTCCGATATTTACATCATTAGTTCGTTGCGGATGTTTTATTGATCTGGGTACTGAGCCGAGCGCAGCCTGATGGAAAATAATATCCATGTCTTTACAAGCTGACAGACAGGTGTTTGAGTCGCAAATGTCGCCTTTAATGAATATGAAATTCGGATTTTCTTTGTGTGTTTTCAGGTTGTTTATGTCGCCTGTTGAAAGATCATCTAGGCAAGTGACTTGATTTTGCTGGTTAAGCAGATAGTCAATCAGGTTGGAGCCGATAAATCCGGCTCCCCCTGTGACTAATATTTTTTGGTTTTTCAATGTCGGCGTCATGTGCCTCTATTTTGCGTAATTAACTGCTCTTGTTTCACGAATCACAGTAATTTTAACTTGTCCTGGATATGTCATTTCATCCTGGATCCGTTGTGCGATTTCATTACTGATTTTGACTGTATCGCTGTCTGATACTTTTTCACTACCTACAATAACACGCAACTCACGACCTGCCTGAATGGCATAAGTTTTGGTAACGCCAGGATAGGAAAGAGCAAGTGATTCCAATTCTTTCAGTCGTTTAATGTAAGACTCTACAATTTCTCTGCGGGCACCTGGTCTTGCACCTGAAATGGCATCACAAACCTGAACAACCGGTGAAATTAAAGAATTCATTTCAACTTCATCGTGGTGAGCACCGATAGCATTAACTACATCGGGTTTCTCTTTGTATTTCTCGGCAAGTTTCATTCCGAGGATTGCGTGTGGCAATTCCGGCTCATCATCCGGCACTTTTCCAATATCGTGAAGTAATCCTGCGCGTTTCGCTAATTTTGGATTCAGACCTAACTCTGATGCCATAATAGCTGATAAGTTTGCCACTTCACGTGAGTGTTGCAGCAGGTTTTGTCCGTATGATGATCTGTATTTCATGCGTCCGACCATACGAATTAATTCAGGATGTAAACCGTGAACACCAAGGTCGATGGCTGTACGCTTTCCGGTTTCGATAATTTCTTCTTCTAATTGTTTCTTCACTTTCCCGACTACTTCTTCAATGCGTGCAGGGTGAATTCTACCGTCTTGAATCAGTTGGTGAAGAGCCAAACGAGCAATTTCTCTTCGAATTGGGTCAAAAGCTGAAAGAACAATGGATTCCGGGGTGTCGTCAACAATAATTTCAACTCCGGTTGCTGCCTCTAGTGCGCGAATATTACGTCCTTCACGTCCGATAATACGTCCTTTGATTTCATCATTTTCAATGTGAAAAACAGAGACTGCATTTTCAATAGCAGTTTCAGCGGCAGTACGTTGAATGGATTCCAGAACCACTTTTTTCGCTTCTTTATTGGCAGTCATTTTTGCCTCATCCATAATTTCATTGATGTAAGACATCGCCCCAGCTTTGGCTTCATCTTTTAGGGAGCTCATCAGTTGTTCTTTTGCTTCTTCAGCACTTAGTCCACTGACAGTTTCCAGGTTTTTCACAATTTCGCGATGCATTTTGTCTAGCTCTTCGGAGCGGAGTTCAACGCGATCAAGTTGTCTGTCAAGATTTTCCCGAACTGCATCCACTTCTTTGCGATTTCGGTGATATTCTTCCATTTTCTGAGCGTAAGCTTGCTCTTTTTGCTTTAACTTGTTATCAGTTACTGCATTTTTTTGATCTTTTTCGTTAATAAATTTTTCATGTTCTGCTTTTAGTTGCAGAAATTTTTCCTTTGCCTGAAGCATTTTGTCTTTCTTCAGAACTTCTCCTTCGCTCTCAGCTTCGCTGATAATTTTCTTCTTCTTTCCTTTCAGCGCGGTATCCCACAGAAAATATGAGATTGCACCTCCGATTGCCAGAGCGATTACGCCTGTAATTATTAGTAACATAGAATTTTCATTTATTTAGTTTGTGTTAAAATTTTTGCATAAAAAATGCCCGTATCATTCTTTAAGTTAAAAAGAACCCCTATGCTAACATGGGTAGAGCTGCCTATTTATATCTGACGTCCACTGTTTGCGTAAGCAAAACCAATCTAGGATTGGTTGGGGCCTGCCATCAACAAATAGAGCTTGGCTCTAATAATTGTAGTGTTGAGTCTCCTAAGCTGTAAAGAATTAATACGGGCAAAAATTCTTGTATTTTGAGAACGTTACTCTTCTTCCAGATATGAGCTTAGTTGATAGTTTATTTCTCTAAGCTCAACAAGTAATGGCTCCAATGGTGAGTTTTTGTCATATTCCTCACTTTTTATTGCAAATTGCAAGCCTGCCATGGATATAAAATCCTGTTCATCCATGCCTTTTACGCCTAATTGCTTAAAATGCATGGCAGCTTCTGTTAATTTGCGAGCGGCTTCACGAATCGTTTCTTCACTATTACTGTCTGACCGCTTAATCCGTATTGGATATCTTCTGTCAACGACTGATACTCTTATTTGCAACCTGTCGTCCATTACTTACATTCTGTTAATGAGAGTGATGCATTGATCTATCTCCCGTATTAAACTGTTAACCTGACCTTCTGCCTCTTCGTTTACTCCTCCTTCTTTTATCTTTAACGTAGAAGTCAGTTTTAAAGTTTCCAATTCATCATTTAAACGATTTACTTGGGCTTTTAGTTCAGTGTTTTCAGTATTTATTTTTTCTATTTCTTTTGTCAATTCATGGTTTATTTTTTTATGATGCTGATATACAGAGTATAAGCGGGCTGTTTTGTCCTTTATGCTTTCTACTATTTCCTGATATCCTGAATTCATTTTAATTCCTTTTCACAAAAATAAAGGAAATTTCGTTTATTTGAAACTTAATTGCATATTAAAATGAATTTCATACCATGGTTTTATGAACAATTTTAAGTTAACAATATTTTCAGGACTATTTTTAGTGCTGTTTTTAGCAAAATCTCCTTTTGGTTTTGCGCAGGACATTCATCCGCCATTAAAGGTGCCTTTGGTTATGTCCAGTAATTATTGTGAGCCCAGACCAGGACATTTCCATACAGGTGTCGATTATAAAACTCAGGGTAGAATCGGCTTGGGTTTATATTCTATTCTTGACGGCGAATTGTATCGGATGAAAATCAGCCCTTTTGGGTACGGACTTGTTTTGTACATTTTGCATCATGATACATGCATGAGTGTTTATGCGCACATGGATGCTTTCCGTTCGGACATTTCTGATTTTGCAGAATCGTTACAATATGAAAATCAAAGCTTTTATCTTGATACCATTTTTTCTGAAGCCCCTTTTTCTTTTAAAAAAGGAGAATTAATTGGTTATAGTGGAAATACCGGACATTCTTTTGGTCCGCATTTGCATTTTGAAATCCGAAAATGGCCATCTGAAAATGTGGTGAATTCGCAAAATTATTTTCCGGTGAAAGACAATATTGCCCCTGATTTTTTTTCAATTGTGATGTATGATATTGATCGTCCGGATTTGTCGGAAAAACTTCGTGTAACACGATATCCGGTAACTGGTTCGGGAAATACTTATCGCCGTGGTGATTTACGCTTGCCTGCGGGGAATTGGGCTGTTGGTGTTGAGGTAAAAGACAGGATGACCGGGACACACAACCGATATGGAGTTTTGGAAATGAAACTTTATGTTGATGATTTGTTAGTTTATCATAGTGAAATTGATGCGTTTGATTGGAATGATAATCGGATTTTTGACGCTTGGTTTGATGCATATTATGTTGAAGGGAAATCGCAATATGTGCAGCGTTGTTTTCGGGAGGCTGTAAATACATCTGAAATGCTGATTCATGTGGAGAATGACGGAATCATTAGCTTAGCATCCGGTGAAACAAAAATTATTAAAATTGCAGCCCGCGATGCCGCCGGGAATTGGTCTGAATGTGATTTTCGTTTGGTGGGTGCTGAATCAAAAAAGCAAGCTGCCGAAATGCCTGTAATGGCGCAAGATGAATTGCATATTGTGTTGGGAGAAGGATTTTTTCTTGAAATTCCGCCAAATGCAATGTATCGTGATGGTATTATTGATTTGTCTGTTGAGAAATCCGCTAAACAAGGAGGAGTTTGGCATTTTAACGATGCTTGGTTTGCTTTTGTGAAGTCTTATAAATTGGCATTGGATGGATCAGAAATTCCTTGGGAATATCGTGAGAAAGCAGTTTTGATGTGGACCCGAGACGGAAGACGTCGTCAGATAGAAGGGGAATGGCAGTCAGTTTATTACACTGTGGAATATGAAAAATCCGGTAGTTTTTATTTTGAAATTGATACCCTAGCGCCGAAAGTTCAGGGTGGATTTCGTGACTCTGTGAATTTGAAATACGGACAGGAAATTGCTTATCGTATAAGCGATAATTTAAGTGGAATAAAAACTTACAACGCACGGATTGACAATGAGTGGGTGCTTTTGCGGTACGAACCAAAATCTCGTAAAGTTTTTTATCAGATTGACAAGCGGATCAAAAAATCGCAATGGCACAACTGGAAAATCCGTGTTGAAGATGCCAAAGGAAATGTTACAGAATCAGAATTTGTGTTTTATTATTAGAAGGCGTAAATTTAATTAGTAAATGCAACTTTTAGGAGTGCTAAATAGACTATTATTTAACAGAAATCTTTGTGATTTTTACTCGATTATTGGATTGTCTGAACCATAATTCTCCATCCCCGATGAAAATTGTATTTCCTTCCGTATTTAATCTCAAGTAATTTGCTTTATTAAGCACGTGCAAAATTTGTTTCGAGAAGATCGTATCCAATTGGTTTATAGTTTCTTCTGGGGTTTTTATTGTTTCTTTTCTCCCATGATTGATGAATTCAAATGGATATTGCATTAAGCAATGTGCAATCAGTACATGATTTTCGTTTTTAATATGGTACTTCAGGCTTAAATAGCTTTCAATGATGGCTTGGTTTGTCATGTTTGTTGTTTTGCTGTAATCGACAAATCGATTGTCCATGACATCAAGTGTTGCCTGGAAATTGTAATAATTATCGACATCAAAACGCATTTCCTTATATTGAGACTCGTATGCTTCCGGAGATATTGCTTGTTTTCTTCTGTCGGATTTTGTTTTATAAAACCCAAAAAACTCATCTGCAGTACTAATTTGATTAATTTGAGAGTCAACTGAAAAATGGATGAAATCGGGTGACGTTTTTGGTTTTAACAGGATGATTCCGTTTTCCCAATCAGCAGGAATCCATGATTGCTTGAAAATTGCCAATGTGTCATTGTGTTGCGCAATTGCAAAGGTTTCTTCTTTGTAATTCCCCAATTGAATTAAAGGTAAATTCCATGATTTGCAGTAGGTTTTAATCGCAAAATAGTTTAGCTCCTGAGCGTCGATAGTTAAGTCTAAATCATACAAAACAAATTTTCTTCGGATGTCAATATTTTGGTTCTCCGGGCTTTTGTTTGTTTTTGAATTGTTGAGTTCGATTATTTCGTTTGTTGTTACTTCATGTGATTCCTTTGGTTGACATGATATAATAATCATTAAACTCAGAAGCAATAAGCTGGTATATTTTACTAAGATATTTTTCATCGGTGCGTTAAATATGCATCAAAGAAAAGAAATTAATTGAGAAAAGAATTATTTAACGGTTGCAAATATGTAGCGGCTGCGCTTCTCTGGCGCGTCTATCTCGCAGCTGATATATATTTGCTGTTATAGGCTGTTTATTTATTAGAAGGTTAGTTTATTAATATTATAATGCTTAGATTTTCTAATATCATATGGCTCATAATAATTGGTCGAGTCATTCATATTGATTTTCATCTGGTTGTTTTCATTTAAAATCATGCTAACAGGAATGCTTATCTTCTTCATTTCTTTTTTGGATGTGTTAAAATGATTAACAATATTGCTTAATTTGTCGTAGTTGGTTGCTGAAAACATTTCTGTAGTGTCCCGAATAACGTAATGTTTTCCAACATTTATTCCGCTTTCTTTTACAATGTTTGATTTAGCATTTAAATCTCCTGTATCCAATAAGATGAAATAAAAAGATGCGTTTGGATTTGCTTTTGTGAATCTAAGGTAATATGCATCCATTGCATGAACACAAGCTCCACAACAGGGAGAATAAAATATTGTAACCTTATATGCATCGCTATCAGTAAATACAATGTTTTTCAATTCGGCTACTGTAACAGGAGTGAATTCTGTTTGTTTGAGACTTTTTTTAATTGTCCTAGGTGTTTCATGACAATAAGTTATCAAACCACAGGAGGATACTATTAATGAGATTAGTGCTAAAAAGCATATATTTTTCATTTTAATAAATTTAATTAAAGTGTCAGTGCATAAAAATATGGCAATGACACTTTAATAGTTAAACAACTTTATTTAATAGTATATTTTAGATCAAACGAAATTAAATCTTGACCAATTTCATCTACATCAGTAACTTGTTCTAGGATAGTTATTGGCTGGCTAAAACTCAAGTCTTTCAATTTACTACACCATTTATTTAATGTTAATCCATTCATACTTACCATTTTCTGCCCAATTTTTTATATTGCGTGTTAGCGTTTCGTTGATTATTTCAATTCATTTTTCTTATCAATATAAACCTTTTCATTTATCTTTTTCAGAGCTTTCATAAAATCCTTTTCATTTAATATTGTTAATTGATATGTTGCTACTTCTAATAATTTATCAAATCGTTTCACTTTGTCTATTTTTGACTTTATATATTCAGCATTTAAACTTTCAAGATTAGATAAAACAGCCAATTCATTTATACTTGCCATATCTCTAATGTTCATTCCTTTTTCAGCATATTCTTTATTTGCTTCTCGCCAATCTTTTGCAGAGCAATTAAACAAAACTACATTCAGCAAATCGGCTTCTTCTGCATAAATCAACCATTCTTTGTCTTTTTGATAATTCTTTGTGGGTAAAATATGATTTTTAACTGCATCTGTGTGAATATGATAATTTGCTTTACTTATTATTCGCTTAAAATCCCATTCAAGATTATATTGATTTGTCTCAACTTCTTTTAGTCGCTGATACTCTGTAATTAAGTAAAGTTTAAAAGTTGGACTTATCCAAGTTCCAAATTCAAAAGCAATATCTTTATGTGCATAAGTTCCGCCATATCTTCCTGCTTTTGAGAATATACCAATTGCATTGGTTTTTCCAGTCCACTCTTTTACGCTTACTTTAAAAGTATTTAAACCAGATTGATTTCTAATTGTGGCGAATTCGCCATAATTAAAATTTGGATTGTGAATTTTTTCCCAAACGCTCAAAAATTCAAGCGTATTACGGTTACGCATCCAGTCAGTTATGAAAAAATTGCCATCTTTTGCTTTTAGCATATCAGTCAGACAGATATAATCTTCTTCGTCTCTTTTTTCAATAGAGATGAATTTATCTTCAACTTGTATTTTTGTTAATTTTCCCATTAATCAAATTTTAAAATACAAATTTAATGTTTTATTTTACTGATAAGAAATTTTAAATAATAATTCTATTTTACAAACTCAAAAAGGGCGAATAATTGAATTTTATTCGCCCATAATATAAAAAAGATTGGTTTCTTTATTTCTTTACAATCTTTTCTGTCTTAATAATTTGTCCTTCGATATTTTTTACTTTTAAAATATATGTTCCTGTTTCAAAGTCGAAAACATTAAGATTTGCAGAATTTGATTTGTATGATTTCATATAAACCATTTTCCCTGTAATGTCATATAGTTCAATACTAATTTGTTGAATTTCAGAATTTAATTCAATAGTTAAATTATTTGTTGCAGGATTTGGGTATATTAATAAATTTATGTTTGATTTTTCGTTTATAGATGAAGCACCACCAATTGCAAGAACATTTCTGCTTCCTGTCCAAGAGCCAAGAAAAATATAAGAACCAATTTGGTCATGAATTAAGAAACTTCCGCCTGGGTCTCCGTCAGAACAATATCTCATTAAATATTGTCTGTCTCCACTATAAACTTGGACACCATTTCTTAATAAATTGAATGACTGGTCATCTACCAAATTCATACAAGCAATCCATGCGTTCATGTCAGAAATTGCCTCTAAATCAGTCCAGTCTGCAACGGTGTAACCACTACCAAATTCACTTTGCACTGATGCTACTAAATCGTCATTTTCAGAATATGTACCTGTTGTTGATTTCAGGTTATCACATTCTTGTGCATTGACGTAAATGCTGAGCGAAATGCTCACGAAAATTAATGTAAATTTTCTTATAATAAATAAAATTTAGTTTGTCTTAGGCTCATCGGACGTTAATTTAAATTATTGAAAAGAAAAGAGGGCGTGAACCTTCGCATATTATTCAACGCTCCGAAGGTACGACCAAGCACCCAAACAAGATTGAAAATAGCAAGAGGACACGCCCATTCGGACGCATCACTCAACTATTTCTCCTTGTTCTATTAAATTTGGTCGTTTTACGGAACGAGAAATATTAGCGACGCTAACTCTTTATATTATTTATTTTTATGTAATATTCATTTATTTACTGCAAATTTATAAAATCATTTTCTTTTATCTTCTTTTTATTGTCAATATTTTATTCTCTGTCATTCCTTCCATTTAACGTTGGCATAAACCCAGTGCGGTTTTGATTACTCTAATGTTTATTGTTTGCCTCATAGCTGAATAAAACAGTTGCGATTTAACAATTTGCATGACTAACTGAAATTTATTTCAGCGGGGCTTCAAATGCGTACAATGATTCAGTTTAAACTTTTGCCGCATTGGGTTTGATGCCGTGTTAAAAACAGTTTATATCTTTATTATCTTTGTTGTAAATTTTTTATTATCCGCTTGAATACTTAATATATAAATTCCGTTTTCGAAATTTGATAAATCTATTGCTTCATTCTGTTTTGATACCGATTTTTCAATAATATGTTTTCCAGTTATGTCAGAAATTATTAGTTTTTTTAAATTATTGTTAGAAAATTCAAAATTCAAAATTCCAACTGTTGGGTTTGGATAAATTGAAATATGACTATTTTCGATTGGATTTACAGAAACAGGATTAGCAACGTATAATTCATAAGGAGCATATATATATCTTTTATTAGTTCCATCGTTTATTTCTGCATAAATATAATATTTTGTGCCGATAGATAATCCACTAACTATCCAATTTACTGATGATTGTGCAATTATAGACCCTGTTGCAATATTGTTTTGAGTTTGAATACTTGTTGAATTGCTGTTATACGGATTTCTGTCAATATCAACATAAAATGTAGCATCAGTTGAGTTTGCATAACTTCTATAAATAAAATTAATATCAAGGTTTTCACTTAATGTTAAAACTTGTAAACCAGCTGCTAAATTATTCGAATCTCTTACTAAATTGAGAGTTAAAATGTTAGGCCACGCAGCACTTGACCACGATAAATTTGTTCTTACACCATTTCCACCCAATAGTACGTTGTTATGGTATCCGTCAATAATTGCATCGCCAGAAGCAACCGGAATATCAGTGCTTTTGCGGTTACCAAGAATATTTCGACTGTAATAAAAACCTTCAATTTCGCCTTGTGTTTCGTAAGTATTAAACCAATTGTCACGTTCGACTTGTGTTATGGTTGCTTCTCCATTGTTTTCCGGTGTAGTCAAATTGATTGTTCCATGATACATCAATATGATATTCAAGTGGTCGGAAAAATTGTAATCTACCCAGAGAAGATTGTATGTATAACCTATTTCGTTATGATAGCCACCAGTCATACTTGTCCATAAACGGTTGTATGTTCCGTCGACGTATTCACCAGTTGGAAATTCAATGTTTTGATAATAATTATCAGCAAATAAAATATTTTCGTAAATTACAACAGGTGTATCAATAGTATGAGTTCCTATAACAGGTTGAGGGTCGGTTTCGGTTAGTGGGTGAGGGTCTAGTGAAGTTAGGTGTTCAACTTCAATTCCTTGTAATCCAAGGAGACGAGCAATTTCGTAAGTCATTCCGCCACCTCTACTATGTCCTATTAAATGAATTGGGAGTTCGGAAAGAGCAGGTTGTCCGTTTTGTGTTTCGTAAATTTTCGGGGTAACCACTGCCGCTACTGATTGAGCTGTTACAAAAGTTGTAAGATTATTTGCAACTGCAGTCCAATTTACTAAAACCACAATTTCTCCAGAAGTTGCAGTTCCCAAATCAAAATTCCAATCAGAACATGTTGCTGTTAGATTTCCAGCACTTCCACTAACAGTTATTACGCCTATTTGTCCATCTCCACCAGAGCGAGAAATAACTGCATTTGCCATTCCGTTCATCCATAAAGGTTCGTTTCCTTCTGGATTCCAGCCGTGTATAATAATTGTTACACCAGCTCCTTCTTTTTCAAAAACTTGTGAAAAACTACTTATTTTAATTGCTACAATCAAAATAAGTGTGAGTAAAATTTTCATTTTCATTTTATTGTTTTTAACGTTAAGTATATGGTTTTGTGGCGGTTTTGAAACACAAATCTTTCAACTTACACCGATTTTAATTAATGCTAAGATATTCATATTTAGCACTTCAGCCGCCATAAACTATATATATTGTGTGTGCCCAGCATGAGCTGCTCACACCCAACCGAAAGGTCAGTAAAAATTTTGAAATTACAAATAAAGTTTTACACGACCAAAGGTTGGGTAATTTATTCCAGAGGGTTTAAGTCCCTTATG
>Ga0307990_1000998_pt1 | contig 24212 bp, 24 predicted proteins | sample EllFjometagen129_FD_203168 | JGI IMG/M metagenome (GOLD analysis project Ga0307990, IMG submission 203168) | Marine microbial communities from Ellis Fjord, Antarctic Ocean - #129 | ecosystem: Environmental > Aquatic > Marine > Unclassified | place: Southern Ocean | collected 2014-10-08
ATGTAAGGAGAAGTACTTAGGAATCTATTTGGATAGATTGCAGGCGATAACAGATAAACTTCAATGAGATATTCATTAAAATGAATAACAGAATGGATTTGATAATAATTTTATTGCAAACTTCCCCATATATTCATTAAAATGAATATATGGCTATTTGAGCCGTTAAGTAGTTTATAATTAAGTGCTTGATAATCAGAAAAAGGGGTGATTCCTGAATCACCCCTACTTTTTTGTTCATGTAAGTTTTCTACTAATTAAAACGTTGTTACATCCACGAAGTTGAAATCATTGATCAGAAGCGTCGGAACTTTAGCATAATACTCTTGCTGTATACTTGGTCCCATTGCTAGAATTCGTTTGGTTGCATCATGCAGGATCTCGTTCCAGCGGAAATTAGTTACCGATTTCTGAATTTTTCCATCTTCAAAGTAGAGTACTCCATCGCGAGTGAGTCCAGTCCATTCACCAATCTTGCGATCTATAGGACGAATATACCAGAAGTTATTTATGATCACACCGCGTTTCACCATCTTCATCATTTTTGCCTCAGATGTATCTCCGCCTTCTACTATTACGTTGTAAGGACGCAGAGCTTTCAGATTTTTCTGCTTGGCATAATACCTGGTTGCACTCATATTCTTGATTACGCCATTCACAATCCAATCAATATTTTCTCCCGGTACACCACCATTTAAGAATTTAGCAGCATTCAATTCGGGATCATCCAAACTGGAACGGAAAGTGAACTTATCACCGAAGAACTTCTTGTCGATCTGATCTGTAAAGGGTGTATGTCCTTCATCAGCTGTTCGTCGGTCATATGTCCAGATAAGATATCGCAGCCAGTTAAGAACAGCAGCTGGACGCAGGATCACAGGGATTCTTCCTTTCTCAATTTGTACTGGATTACTAAGGCTGTCGAATTGTGTATTCAGTTGAGTTATAAGAGCAGGAAAATCGAGTTTAGCATGATCTTTTATAGATCTGGAGACTTTAGTTTCCACACCTTCTTTTTTCATAGTCATAGAATGCGAAAAAGTGGCTGAATTATCAAAACCTTCGAAACCATTCTTAGTTGTGAGCATGGTGTGATCTAGACATTTTTCTGAAATCCCGGAAAGTTTTGCGTCTTTGCTTTTAGCATTTTCCACACATATTTTAATGTCATCTACAATTTTTTCAACCGAAAGATCAGCAGTATTTTGAGAATAATTATTAACATCTGGAAGTTTATGAGCTCCTTCACTTGGCATATTCTCAGGATCAGGCTGATTTAACTTTGCCATACTTTCGGCAGTTTTGATCAGATATTTGAGCGAAGCTTCATCCAAATTGTTTCCAGATGCCTGGCCATTTTTGTTATCAAAATCGACACCAAGGCTTACATTAAGTTTGTTACCGGTGATGTGTTGTGTTATACCATTTTGAGCAAAACGAGTCAGCAGATCTTCAGAGCCAGTAACACTAAAAGAGAAATCATTGGCTTTCACATTTTTGCGAATGAATTCCGCAGCTTTTTGCATTTCTTGTTTGGTTATCATTGGGAACCTCCTACACGGATATTACGGAAACGGGCTAGAGCACCGCCATGTGTCATCCTGCCACGTTGGCCGGGTTGGCCTTTTCCGCAGTTGGTTACACCGAATGTTTTAAAGAATCGATCATCACAAATAGCATCCACACTATTCCAGAATTCAGGATTGCTTGATTTGTAAATGATCTTTTTGAGTGGTCTAGTTTTTTTACCGTTCTTAATTTCCCAGAACATATCACCACCAAATTGAAAGTTCACACGATGCTGATCGATGGAGAAAGATCCACGACCTTCTATGTAAACACCATCTTCTGTATCTGCAATCAATTCCTGCGGAGTGAGTGGTTTTTTCCCTGGTTCCAGGTATAGGTTTGGAATTCGGTTAATTGGAAAATCAAAATAGTTGGTTGCTCTGTTACAGCCTCTGCTCATGTCCAGTCCAATGAGTGGGGCAGTGGCTCGAGTGTTACCGTATTCATTCAAGATTCCATCTTTAATGATATACCATTTCTGGTTGGGAACTCCATCGTCATCATATCCTGCAGTAGCTAACCCACCTTCCAAAGTATTGTTTGCTACAAAATTCACGATCTTGGAACCATATTGGTAATTACCCAGTTTTTCTGGTGTGGCAAAACTGATACCAGCGAAATCCGCTTCCCAGCCCAGAACTCTATCAAGTTCTGTAGGATGCCCTACAGATTCATGCATTGTTAGAGCTGTATGATTTGGATCAAGCAGGAGTGTTCTGCGTTCTTCTGCTCCAAGCGAGCCTGCATGAACTTTCATGATCGCTTCTTCTGCAACCTGCTCAGCCTTATCCATCAAGTTTAAACTTTTTACCCATTCCCAGCCTTTGGCTTGTCCGCCATGACTGAAAGTTCGACTTTGGCTGTCACCTTCTGCAACAGCAGTTGCTGTAAAAGTAGGCTCAATATAAACTGTGTGAATATCCAATCTGCTGCCAAGTGTGGAAGCAAAAAGTTTTTCATCTTTACGGCATTCCAGCATAAAAACAGCCAGTTTGATCTCTGCAAAATTCAGCATGGTTTTGTTAACTTCCATCATCAATTCTACTTTTTCACTTAAGGGAACATCAAACGGATCAAGACAATATGGTGTTTTGTAAGAATCGATATAACCTCTTTCATGTGCCAGAACCAGACCATCACCATATTTTACACGACCAGATTCTTTAGCAATTGCATAAGCTTTTTTCACGGTGCTGTTCACTGCATCTGCGGTAAAGACGTTGTTGTGAGCAAATCCCCAGGCACCATCTTTGAATACACGAATTCCGTAACCGTAGATCTCGTTGAGCGAAGTATTCTTTAAACTCAAGTTTCGCAAATAGATCATTTCGGTGCTGGATTTTTGAATACGGATATCAGCATAATCAGCTCCCAGCGATTTTGCTGTATCCATTGCCAGTGATAGAAAATCCATTAAAACCTCCTTTGAAATTTAATGTTAACTTTGAAATGAGAAAAGTGAAATTACGGAAAGTGTGTCAAATGTTTTGCATAAATGTGCATTAATTTTTCAAAGATTAATAACAATATTTTAGATGACATTGATATCCATTTCGATAAACATAAAAATAAATTCTTGACTGCAATTGAATCAAAAAAAACATTTGATTCGATGAAGGTCGAAATAGATGGGATGGTGAAATGAAAATAGAAAATGTAACGGAATTATTTAAGGCACTTTCCGATAGATCGAGATTACGAGTGGTTAAATCATTAATTGAAAAACCACAATACCTGGAAGAGTTAGCAGAGAGGTTGAACTTGGCAGTATCAACTGTTTCTTTCCACCTGAAAAAGCTGGAAAATGCCGGATTAATCTGGAAAGAAAAGCAGCAATATTACACTATATTCTATCTGAAAAAGGATCTTTTCACAAAAACTTTGGAGGAATTGATGGAGTTTGAAATTGATGAAAAAAAGGAACAGGAAAAACGAATAGCAAAATATAAGGAAAAGATATTAAAAACATTTATGAAGGATGGAAAGATCACACAAATTCCGGCTCAAAAGCAGAAACGCTGGATCATATTTGAGCAAATCCTGAATGAATTTGAATTTGGAAAAGAATATGCGGAAAAAGAAGTGAATGAGATCATTCAAAAATATAATGTGGATTATTGCTCGATCCGACGCTCTTTTATCGAAGAGAATGTGATGAACAGACACGATTATGTTTATTCAGTCACAGAGAATTATGATAACTTTCGTAAGGGTAAAGATTCGGAAAGCACCAAGCATGGTATGAAAGAAAGCTATGAACAGAGTATTCGGGATAAATTCGGGGTGAGTTGATTTAGGAGATAATTAATAAGTTTTAATTTCGATTCTTTTTCCTAACACTCGGAGTTCTTTCCTGAGTTTATCTGTAATTTGATTTTTGAGGTCAAATTCAGGGGGAATATTCTGAGCTTGATTGGCGGGATTCTTGGCATAACCCACAAAGAAAGCTATATTATCCGCGCGTAGAAGTTCCTGCACTAAACGGCTGGCTCCGTTATTTTCCATTTCCAATTTTTTATAAGAAACATTACTCTGCAGAAGTTTGAGAGCATTGCTAAGGGTAATAATGCCTTCAGTACAAAGATTGATCCCCTCTAAAATACCAATCGGAGGAATATCATTTTTTATTGTAGAAATATCCACAGTGATTGGTTTTCTTAATTCACGACTTACAATATTTCCTGTGGTACCGCCACAAACTATCTTATGAGCTGAGGTTTGCATGAAATCATAAACCATAGTTTGATCCTGAGATTTATCTATCGGAGCTCCGATCATAACATGGGCAAATCGGCGATGTCGAACTCGAACAACAACTGCAGAAGTGTCGTCTCCAGGTTTTTGACCATACAATTGATTAGCAACATTTGTAAGCTCAAAAGCAATTTCCGCAGCACTCATGGATTTACTTGAAATACGTTTAACAAAGTCGGCTATTTTTTCCCAACTCCATCTGAGATTGCATTTTCCATCTATCCCGGGGTGTACTTCTCCATCACTTATAAAGACCAGAATATCACCATCTTTGATCTCTAATTCAGCTTTTTTGATTTTCTTACTTTTAATATTGCGAATAGTGTAATCGATGTTTTGAATTTTATTGTCCCGTAGAAAAATAGTGGCTGGGTTATCATATTCTATCAGCTGGGCAAACCCAGAAGTATCCAGTTTCATCAAAGAAAATGTGCTGTAAGCCAGCTGGCAAGTTTTACAGGTAGGCAGTGTTTCTATAAGAGTGTCCACAACATCATCAATAGCACAGTTATCCTTCATCATAACAGAAATAATTTTAGATGTCAAAGTGGAGAGAATGTTAGCTTTTACTCCACTTCCTAAACCATCTGATAGTATTATCGTGCTGGAATTGTCAGTTTCATCTACAACAATTGAATCACCGCAGAGTTCTTCTCCGAATTTATTCAATTGTGTGAAACCAATTTCAAAAAAAAGCTGATCAACTTTTGTTGATGTTGATTTCATCCTATTTGCTCCGGCTATTCATTGATCTCATCTTCTTCTTTTAAAACATCAATTAGTCGCAATAAAGTTGTTTTGGATTCGGCTGTAGTTTCACCCAGAAGACTGGCAATTTCCTGTGCAACCCGCATCTGCCGGTTGATCACATCATGTGCTTTTTCAAGTGTCTCTTTTTTTAATTTCACTAACTTTTGTTTATCATGAAAATGAGAGGTTGTATCCACGCAAAAGCAGGCAGAAAGATCATCTTCGTCATGAAGCTTGAATGTGATAAGTTGTACGATCTTGCCGGTTCTCTTATGTGGTTTTATGGTAGAATGCTCACTCGTGATATCGGCTGATGGGAAAAATACCTGTCCCAGGATTTCATTCACATTTTTCCCAACTATTTTTCGGTTTGTTACGATATCAAATATATGTAAAAAAGCTTTATTAAACTGAACAATATTTAAATTGCGGTCAACTACGATCAAGCCATTGGGATCATGCTCAATGATCTTTTCAGCACGTGATTTTTCATTATCCATGTTACCTCACTCTTGAATAAAAAACTAATCATTCGTTTATAATTATATAATTCTAATCAAAGGCATTATCAATAATGTCGGCAACTTTGTGTGAAAGTACTGCCAGACTGGGATACATATCTACGTTTTCCACAATAATATTATCTGGTAATCTCAGAGTAACCGGAGTGAAATTCCAAATACCGATAATATCATTTTTGCACATCATTTCAGCTGTCTCTTGAGCTTGGGCAGCCGGAGTGCAAAGAATGCCGATATGTGCATGAAGCCTGGAAGCCAGGTTAGATAGTTTATCCATGGAAAACACCATGATTCCATTTATCTCTTTACCAACAAGATCGGCATCCACATCAAAAGCTGCAACGATCTTGACACCGGTTTTTTCAAATCCAGAATAGTTCAGTAAAGCTTTTCCCACATTTCCAGCTCCAACCAGAAAAGCATCGGTCACATTATTCCAATTCAAGAAATTTCGTAAAGCTACCAGCAGATCATTAACCTTGTGTCCTACTTTTGGTGTTCCACGTAAACCGGTTAGTGCAATATCCTTACGAACCTGCGTATGATGAATGGAGAGTGCATTTGATATTTGAGTTGCAGATGTATAAACTTGACCATTCTTTTTCAAATTACGCAGAAAATGGATGTATTTTGGTAATCTTCTTAAAACAATGTCGGATACATTTACCGATTTCATAATTGCCTCACTATCTAGTTTTTAAGGCTGGTACGGGAACTTGCATTCCCGTACCAAACGATACATTTAATGACATATAGAGATTATAACTGAGCTAATATGTCAACTTAAAATTCTCCAGGCCGACATTCATTATTTATAGTAATTCTTTCTAAACCATCGGCTTCAGGCTTTCAGTGTAAATTGCACGGATCGTTTCCCTGCTTGCCTCAACTGGTGCCATACTCAAGAGAAGATCCAAAGATGGAGTTTCAAAAGAAAGTTCCACTAATCTATCAATATCTGTTTCGCTGAATCCTTCATCTTCCAGCTTTTGTGTAACACCCAAATTAAACAACCAACTCTCAATAGCTTTAGCGACAGTTTCAGCTTCATCTGCTGTACCTTTCAGGTTGGGAATGATAGGTGCATAAATTTCTGCCAAAACTTCTGGTCTGGCTGCATAGATAACTTTTATTACTGCCGGTAGTATCATTGATAAACCAAGACCATGAGCAAGCTCCGGCTTGATAGCAGAAAGCGGATGCTCCAGTGCATGCGTAAAGTGCAGCAATCCATTATCGAATGAGATTCCAGCAATTGCTGAAGCGAAGGTTAGATAGTACCTGGCTTCCAGATCTTCCGGGTTCGCCATTGCTTTGGGTAAATATTCATGCACAAGTTCAATTGTTTCTTTTGCCATCATCACAGAATAAGGTGAAGCAGCCAGAGTTGTTGCAGCTTCTGTTACATGATTTACAGCATCGATTGAAACGTATAATGTCTGATGAGCTGGAAGTTTAACCATTAAAGCTGGATCATCAATTGCAAATTTTGGATAAATGCAGTCGTAAGCAATTGCTGGTTTATAATCTTTCTCTGTTACAGTAACAACTGCAAATCGGTTTACTTCAGTTCCTGTTCCATGCGTTGTATTGATGGCAATAATAGGTTTAGCAACATTTGGAGTAAACTTGAATTGAAATAGATCTGAAGTTGTATAGCCTGGATATTCCAGCATAATGGCAGCACTCTTGGCCACATCGATTGGGCTTCCACCACCAATACCGATCACAACCTCTGCTCCAAATTCTCTACCCATGGCAGTTGCTTCATCAGCGGATGTATCAGTTGGATTTGGGGTTACCTTATTATAAAGAACAAAGGAAATTCCATTTTCTTTTAAAGCCGGTTCAATCACATCCCAAGCTCCAGTACGAAGATATGCACTTTTGCTGGATACGATTAATGCTTTTTTAATCCCATCACTGCTTAATGAAGCTGCGATATCATGCATTTTTTGAATTGCACCAACTCCAAAATAATCTAATGTAGCTGTTCTAATTTCTACTACTTGATTAATGTCAAACTTGAGATTTTTCATTTCACTCTCCTATCTATTTTTTTAATTCGATAAATCTATATCGATATATTTATGTCGATAAAATAATATCGAATAAACTGTCAAATACTTTTTTCTTTTTTTTGTTTCTGCTTGGTTTTATTTTTTATATTTTCTTTTGTTTCAGGAGATTAAGGGGAAATTAATTGTTGCTTTATAAATTTAGATTAAAACTTTAATTGAATCTTATTTAGATAAAAAGAATGAAAATGGAGGTAATTTCAGAAAATTAATTTGGTAAGATTTTAAGTTTTGATTTCTTGACATTCTTTCCAGCGAAAACAGCTTTTCAAATGATCATTCACTAAACCGGTTGCCTGTAGATGTGAGTAAATGATTATGGAACCCAAAAATTTGAATCCCCGTTTCTTCATATCTTTGCTGATGCGGTCTGAAAGTTCAGTTTTGGCTGGCATTTGCGACATATCCGTCCACTCATTAACCAGTGGTTTCCCATCTACAAATCCCCAAAGGTAATTACAGAAACTTCCGAATTCTTTCTGGATCTCAATAAACAATTTTGCGTTATTTATAGAAGACTCGATCTTGCGACGGTTGCGAATAATTCCGGCTTTCTGATTGAATCCAAAGTCAATAAGTCCTTGTATAAATAATTTCCTGCCAACAAGCTGAGCAATTCTTTTCTTTCCTGTGGCTTGGTTACGATTTCCGGGTAATAGCCAAAAACAAGCCGCTGGTTTAGCATTTTCATCTCTTCGGGAAGATTTGTTTCATCGACCATTTCACTAAAACTGAGAGGGGAAAGGTGAAATTCATATTTTCTGCCAGTGAGAGGTTCGCTGGTTTTATTGGTTATTTCAAAAGCAGATGAACCGCTGGCAATCACCTGCACACCTGGAATTGTATCAACAATGATCTTTATGATCAATCCAATGTTGGGAATGCGCTGAGCTTCATCGATAAAGATGATTTCATTGCTTCCGATCATGGATTTTAGTTTCACTGATGTCGGTTCATTTGCCCAGAAAAAGGAATCAGCTTTATCACCGTTGATAAAAAGTTTTTTTCCTGAGTAACCTTTCAGGATTTCATTTATCAGGGTTGTTTTTCCCACCTGTCTAGCTCCAATCAGAATGATAGCTTTTCCTTTGAAAAATCGTTTTTCGATCTGATCTGAGAGATTTCGTTTAATCATTTTTGCTCTCCCTAATCCCCAATTTACATTAAAATTTTAGATTACGTTCTAAAAATTATATATAAATTTTAGATTACGATCACAAATGTTTAGGTTTTTACTTTTTTGTCAAGCAAGAAAACTTACTAAATTTTATTTCATCAGCATAATTTTTTTTGTAGCTTCTGAATTTCCATTCTTCAATTTAATGAAATAAATTCCTGAGGAGACTGGTTGATCATTGTCATCTGTTCCGTTCCAGATAATTGAGTTAATCGGTTGAGTAGTAGAAGGGTTGATGAGGAAACTTTTCACTTTTTGTCCCTTTAGATTATAGATCTCCAATTCAGTGTTCTTAATGGATTCGGTATTTAATTCAAAAGTGATCGTTGTGGTTGGATTGAACGGGTTAGGATAATTCGTAAGTTGTATGTCATTAGTATTCAATAAATTTTCGGAAGATAAATTGAAATCAGCAACAACAGAAACTGAGATATTACTATTCGCTGAGATATCAACTGAGATATAACAAACTGCATTTTCACCTGAATTATCAATTTGTGTGATTGTTCCACCAATAGCTGTATATTCCACTGCTCCAACCGGCATGTTGAATTTGAGTTGAGCATCAGGAAAATCCATGTTCTGTAAATTTTCAATATAACAATACACACTATCAGCAGTTCCTATGTTATTTGGAGTGAAGGTTGTTTTTAGTTGGTCACCACTCCAACCTGCATAAATAGTTTCAGTTGGCTGCAAAACAGCATCCTCTACATTTACAATTCTGTAAGCCCGGTTTCCATCACAGGTGCTTTCGGTTGAAATATTGAATGGAGGAGATATCAAATTTCCAGAGTTGGAATGAATATGCCCCCAAAGTGCCATGTCAATTTCCATAACTTCAAGATCAATCTGCTCCGAGAAATCGAAATGGTAGAAAATTACACTTGATTCACTTCCCGAAGCTAATGAAAGATCATTTTCAAGCCATTGTATTTGAAGATCAGTAAAACTTTCATCACCATAAATATTGTACAAGTAACTATCATAATTTAGATAAGCTTCCATACCTATATAATGGATTGGTCCATAATCAAAGCTATAATTCTGTGTATAATAAGGATCAACCGAAGGTGGATCTAGAAGCCAACTCCAACCGAAGAATCTCCACCAATCACGTCTTGCTGTTCCCTGTGACGGTGGAGAACTGTCCCAACCACCGAGGTCGTGATTTCCTGAAGTTAAATAGAGCGGAACTTCAAGCTCCTCGAGCAGTTTTTGAGCTTTCGTATATACTCTTCGATTTTCAAAATCCTCCATCTCACCTTCATTAACCAGATCACCTGTTAATAGAACAAATTCAGGATGGATCAGGTTAATATCTTTTATCACTTCTCTTAGATCTTCCACTTCTGTGGAGTCAGTCAGTGAAAGAGGATCAGGATAGAAAATGTGGGTTGGAAGATGGGAATCAGTTATGTGAATAAATGAATAATCCGTTTTTCTTTCGGGAATAAGATGAACTGCATTTCTGGTTGTATCTGTAATAATTCCATCTGCACTTACCACGAGATCATAGAGTTCATAAATATCGGGAACAGGAGCGGAAACAGTTAACTTCCATCTTTCCAGATCAGGATCATAAAAGGTGTTTGAAATATTTAATGAGATCACTTTACTGGCATGTACAAGTTCTGCTGACCAATTTGTTGTTGTTTCATCAGCTAAACATTCAATAGTGAATTCTTCATTTGGAATTGTGATCTGTGGTATATTGTGTATTGGTCTTTGAATAACAGTAAGAGTATCACCGATAGGAATGATTTCAAGCAGCAGAATTATTTCTTCTATCGAAAAATATTCCACACAATTGTCATCAATAAAAAATTCAGAAAATTCCAGTTCTCCGCTACCGCTTTCTAAACCGCCGAAATTTAATTTGAGGAGAATTTCCATATTCTCAAAAGAAAAATTTCCATTATAGGAAACAGAAATGTTCCCGGGTGTTACTTGTTCAACTTCAATCGTTCCATTTACTGAAAGCGTTCCTTCTGTTTCATAATCAACATATTCTACCACATCAGAATTGTACTGTAATTCAAATTGATAAGATTGAACTTGCCCATCATTAAAAACTGTGTGGTAAATTGGAATTTCAAATTCTTCTGGAGAGAACAATAATTGCTCTTGAATTGAGATAATATGATTCTGAGGAGTTGACGAAATAGAATATAAACTTATTGGATTAAGCTGATACTCTTCCCAAAAATAGGTAACAAATCCTGAAATCGATAATGGATAACCAACAACAAGCGGAATGCCCATTTCCTGCATGTTCATAAATCCGGTACTAATTATGCATTCACTGCTGGAATTAGAAATTCCCCATTGTCCCCACTCATCATAGGTTTGAGAAATCTCAACATTCTGTACCCATACTTTTACGCTTTCATTTGATTCTTGAGTAACATACGATAGATATGTTGACCCAATTGCCGGTATAGCATTTCCGGAAGAGATTATTTCACAGGAGATCAAGTTACTAAGCTCAGTGAAACCATAATATTCATAAACTTCAGCTTCGATTATCACGCTGTCACCTACTGCGACATTTTGCTCATTATCATAAACATAGATTCCTTCCCAATCATTACCTTCATGCGTAATAAAGAATCTATTCCCATTAAAATCAGTAGCAAACACAATGCCACCTGTTGTAACTATTTGACCTTCATAGGGAGATGGATAAGTTCCGTTTGGTCCGGGAATTGTTGTATACTGTATATCATATATGCTTATGCTAAATAGAGCTGTAAGGCTTACTATAAATAAAATTAAATTAAACTTTTTCATTTGGTTCTCCTTAGGATTAAATTCATATCTCATGTTTTTTATCACAATGAAACAGTTTTTTAAAATGCAATATTGGAATTTTCTCCCTTTATTGCAACAATAAAGATATCTTGATTTTTCTTTTCATAAGATATTTTAATTATCAACAATTTTATTATTATAATTGAATTTGTAAAGCTAAACAAAATTACTCTTTTTAATGGATAATATTTAATAGTGTATAATTTTTTTATTTTTTTATTGCCTAAAATGAAATGTCAAATATAATATCACTGTACATTAAAATAAATAGTAAAAAATAAGGGAGGATTAAATGAAAAAATTAGTTGTATTAATTGTTATTTTAGTTTCGTTAAATGTTGGATTGTTGGCCCAGGTAGAATCAGGTAGTCCTTATATCGGTGTCCATTCATCAGCGATCAATCTTCTGGGTGGAGATGAAGCAAATGAGTGGAAAATGTGGTATGGTGGACAATTTGGATTCTATTTCTCTGAAAGAGTAGGTCTGGAATTTTCATTAAGTAAAGGATGGTCACGTCCAAAGGAAGAAGATCTACAATATGCAACTTATCTCATGCCTGTATCAGTAATGGTGAAGTATAATCTGGCTAAGGGTAAGAAATTTGTACCATATGCTGCTCTAGGTGTAGGAATGTTATATTGGGATTTGAGAGATGTAGCTAATGTGAGTTCAGAAAGTTATACAATATCTGAGACACTTGGAGAATCTATTTTTCAGGGAAAAGATGCAATGATTATTCTTGGTCTTGGTTTTGAGTTCTATCTATCCAGAGTATTTGGTTTTGAAGTTGCTACTAGATACAATCATGTAATTGAACACGGAAATGATATAGCTGGCACTGGTGGAGAACAAATTGGAATAATTGAAGGAAGAGTTGGCTTGAATATTCATTTTGTAAGTGCAAAAGATACTGATAATGATGGTATTAAAGATAAATATGATGCTGATCTGGACAATCCAGAAGACTTTGATAATTTCGAAGATGGAGATGGTGCGCCTGATCCTGATAATGATGGTGATGGAATATTGGACACAGATGATAAAGAACCAAATATTGCAGAAGATATTGATGGTTTTGAAGACGAAGATGGTGTTCCTGAATATGATAATGATCAAGATGGAATCGAAGATAAAGATGACCTGTCTCCAAATCATGCAGAAGACATGGATGGCTTTGAAGATGAGGATGGAGCACCAGATCTCGATAATGATGGTGATGGTATCTTAGATGTAGATGACAAGTGTCCCATGGAACCTGAAACAATGAATGGTTTTGAGGATGAAGACGGCTGTCCTGATAAGAAACCTGAGATCATTTTTGAGAAAAAAGCACCAATAATTCTTGATGGAGTAACATTTGATTCCGGTAGTGCGGAATTAGCAGCTAATGCTAAAAATGTACTTGGTAAAGTCGTACGTACTCTTAATGAATATCCTGAAATGAAACTTGAAATTAATGGTTATACTGATAATACAGGTTCACTTAATTACAATATGAAAATTTCCAAGAAAAGAGCAGAATCTGTAATAAACTACTTGATAAATCAGGGAATTCAAACTGATCGTTTAACTGCCAATGGTTATGGACCGGAAAATCCGATCACTAGCAATAAAACAAAAGAAGGTAGAGCTAAGAATCGTCGTATTGAATTCTTTAGAATGAAATAGGATTATTTTAATATAATTGATTGATGTGCACACTCTTAGAGGTGTGTACATCTTTCAAAAAATCTAAATGAATAATAATTTGTTTAAGAAATAAAAAAAAGATAGGAGAATATATGGAACAATTACTACAGAAGTTAATTGATTGGGGAGCAGTTTTTGGTATTAAAATAATTGCAGCCCTGGCGATTTTTATCATCGGGAAACTTATCGCTAAAGGTATTCGTAAATTGATCGTGAAATTATTGAATAAAAGGAAGGTAGATGAAACAATTACATCTTTTGTGTCATCACTTACTTATAGTGCTTTATTAATCTTTGTGATCTTAGCTGCACTTTCACAAATTGGAGTTCAAACAACATCGTTTATGGCCATTATTGGAGCTGCCGGCTTGGCTATTGGTTTAGCTCTGCAAGGATCACTTGCTAACTTTGCAGCTGGATTTCTGATCATTATGTTCAGACCTTTTAAGCTAGGTGATTATGTTGCAGCTGGTGGTGAATCTGGTAGTATCACTAAGATCAGTATATTTACAACAGAAATGAATTCGGTTGATAATAAAAAGATCATTATACCTAACTCACAGATAATGAGCGGCACGATAACTAACTATTCTACAGAAAAAACACGTAGAGTTGATCTTACATTTGGTGTTGGCTATGAAGCCGACGTTAAAAAAGTTAAAGAAATTCTGAATAGAATAATAGCAGATCACAAATTAGTACTAAAAGATCCTGAACCTTTTGTCAGATTAGGTAATTTGAATGACAGTTCAATAGATTTTACCGTTCGTGCTTGGGTAAAAACAGCTGACTATTGGGCAGTCCATTTTGATCTAACAGAAAGTGCAAAAGAAACATTTGACAAAGAAAATATTAACATTCCATATCCGCAAATGGATGTTCATATGATAAAAGAATAATTGGAGAAAAAATGAAAAAGATAATTTTAGTATTGATCGTAATCGCAGCAGCAACAGGATTATTCGGAATGGATTACGGAACTGGTGTTGGAGTAAGAGGTGGTTTGTCTAATGGTCTAACCGTAAAGCACTTCATCGGAGAAACAATTGCTATTGAAGGTATTTTTGCTTCAAGATGGGGTGGTTTCAACATCACTGGATTATATGAGATCCATAAAGCTTCAGCTTTTGATGTAGAACATTTAAACTGGTATTATGGTTTAGGTGCTCATGTAGGTTTTTGGAGTGGAAAAGATGTAGGTTGGGCAGATGATGAAGATGACTATACTGTAATTGGTATTGATGGAATTATTGGAATTGAATATAACTTTCAAGAACTTCCTATCAATATTGGTTTAGACTGGAAGCCTGCTTTCAACTTAAGTGGAAATACAGAATTTTGGGGTGATGGTGGAGCATTATCCATAAGATTTGTATTTTAAAATAAGTAAAAAATATTTGGAGATAAAATGAAAAAGATAATTTTAGTATTAACCGTTATAATAATAGCAGCAGGATTAATGGCAGAAGATTGGAACACTGCTGCAGATGTCTCTATAACTATGAGCCAAAACTCGTATAGTGATAATTGGGCTGGTGAAGAAAAAGGTTCAATTTCCTGGGTATTCAACGCTAACTTATTAGCTGAAAAACAATTAGCAGCAAAAGTGCATAACAAAAATACACTCAAGCTTGCTTTTGGTCAAACTCACACTCAAATGTTAGATGAATTAAATGACGAGAAATATTGGGCAAAACCGGATAAATCTACAGATTTAATTGATTTTGAATCAATGTTCCGTTTCACACTTGGAGTATTTGTAGATCCTTATGCCAGTTTGAGATTAGAATCACAATTTTTGGATAATACTGGGGAAGAAGCAAAGATTTTCAATCCCAATACACTGACAGAATCTTTTGGTATTGCCAGAGTTTTCATTAAAGATGATACTCAGGAGTTGAGTACACGTCTTGGTGGTGCATTCAAACAGTATATGGACAGCAATTTAGATGATAATTCAAGTGATGGTGGTTTAGAATTTGTTGGAATCTACACAAAACCATTCAAAGATAACTTGATTAAGTATTCATCAAATTTGAATCTTTATAAGCCTATGTTTTTTTCAGAATCTGATGCTTACGAAGATATGGGTATGGAAGATACGTGGAAACAAGTTAGAATGAACTGGCAGCATGATGTTGACATCAATTTAACCAGCTTAATCAATCTTAAACTTTATGTTCAGCTTCTTTATAATGAGATGGTTATTGATGAAATCCAGTTCAAAGAGACTCTTGGTTTAGGACTTAGTTATAAATTGTTTTAAATTAGCTTCTCGTTAGCAAGTTGAACTTGCTAATGCAACACAAGATAAAAGCCCGGTCTTAGATCGGGCTTTTATCTTTTACTATTAATTTAGAATGGTTTGATGAAACTCCTCTAAGATCTCATTGAAGCCATAAGCAAGTTCGGTTGCAGCTGTTTCCTCTTTCATCTCACGCATGATACATTGCTTAGGAGTTTCCCCCAGTTCTATATGTCCACCTGGTACGTCCCACATATTACGATAGGGAAGTCCTGGCTTGTCATCTCGTAATAATAGAAGTACTTGTTTGTGATCATTTACAAATATGATGCTTGCACCGGAATGTTTAAACATTTTTTGGCATATTCCTCTTCCCGGTCATTTTACTGATCTTAACCTTTATGAATTTAGTTCGATCCAGGGCAGATTTTGGAAGTTGATAGTCAATTCCTCCATAATGCCGAAACATAATATTAATTGCTTCTTGCTTCTCGGCAAGATCTTTGATAAATTCAATCTTTCCAAAAGCGATAACACTATGATAGTACATCGTCCAATTATCCTGGGGAAGTTCACTGCTAATTCTATTATCAATATTGAAAACAAGACATACATTTGGATTCTTATGTAAGATGTTAATTTTTTCACCTTTAAGAGAACAATGAAAATAGATAGTGCTCTCATGTATTCCAAAATTGATAGGTAAAACATAAGGTAAATTATTATTACTCATACCCATATAACAAACCTGAGTTTGAGCGATAACATCCAACATGATTTTTTTATCGGTGATCTCTCTATTTTTTCTTCTCATGAAATTCCTTTTTAAAAAATTTTTTTCTGCATGCTGAGCTTGTCGGAGTATGACTGTAATATTAATTAGTGGTTGTTCCCTTCGATAAATTCAGGGTAACGACCAGTAAAGTTTCACTATCATTTTTCATCTACATGAAAAATCGTTCTACGTTTTTCATTGAAACTATTTAACAGCTGGCAGTTATTAGCCAGCATCAGATTCAGCATCTCTTTAATTGCATCATTTCCTTTTCTTTCATAGCTTTTCAGATTTTCTGTATATTCGGGGATATCGTATAAAAAAGCTGAAATATCTTCTTTTGTTAATTCCATAGAACTTCTGCCATATCTTAAATCATTCAGCATCAAGCCATTTAATACCTGTTCGAACTGGCCTTTCATGGGTAGGGCTAAAACAGGTTTTCCCAGGTAAAACGACTCCGTCATCAATGTAAATCCTGCAGTTGCGATAACACCTTTACATCCTGCCAGATCTTTGATAAATTTGTCATGACTGAATGATTTAAAGGTAAGATTATCTTCTAATTTATCTACATTAAAACCATAGACGAGGAAATTTTCACGTTTGTAGGTTTTAATAAATTCAATCAAAGTATCAAAATCCTGTGTGGCATAGACCAGGATGTAATCTCCAGTAGTTGGTGTTTGGTTGAGAACAGATTGGCGTAGAATTGGTGGAAACAAATATGTTCGATCATTGCGTTTTTTACCAAAATAAAAGGTTGTAACCAGTGAGACACAAGGTCGTGGTATCATAACCCTGATCAGGTTCTCTATAAAGATCGCATCTGCTTTCCATTCCAAAGAACAGGGGAATTCCATGTAGCGCATCCGATGCTGGTTATCGATGGTCATCAATGGAACATCCATCTCGTTTGCCAGGTACGCTGCCATCGGCTCAAAATCTGTGATCACGCAATCTGGATTGAATTCCTTAAAATACTTTTTCTTGAGTTCATTTATAGATTCGTAACGATCGAAAATCGATGTAAAATTTTGCACGAACGTTTTCCCAACTGATACTTTGTTGTCTTCACTCACGATGGAAAAACCCTCGATCTCCATCACATCAAAATCATCCTTCAAGTTTTGGTATCCGCGATCATAACTGGCGACTTTTACTTCATGACCATTTCCCAATAAATGGGTTATCATCTCTCTGGAGCGAGAAGAATGCCCGGAACCTTCACCTGATAAACTATATACAATTTTTGCCATGATGCAAATAGCTCAAATTGAAATTGGAGTGTCAAGTTTTTGAAAAGTCACAGAAAGTTGAATTGAGAACAGAAAATAAATTAACGATGATTTAAGCTGCAAAAACTAAGCGCTGAAAATAATATAATGTTCGTTATTTTGATAAAAAATACCCCATAACATCATTTCAGGGGGGAGGGGTAATTAACTCACTAATTATTTTACAGTTCAATACAAAAATCCTGAAAGATAAAGAGGTATAATGTTATCATATCCCATTTCCTGATCATCTCTAAAAACATAACCATCTTTTACATTCATTATCTGTTTACGGGATTTATTTTTTCCACCAACTTCCACCTCAATATTACTATTATTCTTTAGATCTATTGAATAATCAGCAATTTGAGAAGAGAATAGCGGATATAAACCGTTGATCTGTGAAACAAAAAAAGCTTCTCTTATATTTCCTACATCTACATTATGTTTCCATAATTCATTACTTATTGCAAAGTAAAGATTTGGATTAGATAAGAATATCCTGGAATTTTTTAAAGAACGAACTGTCGCATTTCTTTTCTTTATAATATTAATTAAATCAGCCCTGGATAATAGATCAAGAAATTCATACAAAGTTTCTTTGGGAATATCTATTTCATTGCATATTGAACCAATGTTAATAGTTGGAATTGTTGAAATAGATAAATATGCAATGAGCCTTTTTAGGGATACTTGGGAAGAATTCTTGATATCCTTTAGAGTTGGTACATCTTCATAAATAACTTTATCGATTACATTATTCAAGAGAACCTGATATTCAGAATTATCTACAGTTGTAAAAAATGGATAAAAACCTATTTGTTTGTATTCCATAAAATATTTTAAAATATTTCTGTTTTTCTGAAGTAGATCTGAGCTAATTATTATGTGATCTGAAAGGATTTCTTCCAGACCAAAACTTGAAAAACTAATTTCATATTTCAACTCTATAAATTCTCTAAAAGATAGTCCTTTCAAATTATATATCATTGTTCTTCGAGATAGATCTCCTTTCTGGTTCAAGATATTAAGTTTGGAACTTCCTAGAATAATTATCTTCTTATCGGGGAAAGCATCATATAATGCTTTAATCTCAGAAGACCAGTTTGGCTGTTTGTGAATTTCATCTATTATAATTGCATCTCCATAAAATTTAAAGTATTCGTTTGCTATATTATAAACTCCACTTTTTAGAACTAATGGATTATCTGCCGATAAATACAGGCATTCTTTCACTGATTTATATTTTTCTTTAAAATGTTGTAGAACCAAAGTTGTTTTTCCTGTACCTCTTGCTCCGGTTATTGTTATCATTCTGTTATCCCAATTGATCTGTTCAAACAGGTATCGCTTAAACTTTAAAGGGGTCAGAGAAATCAGCTTGTTTTGAATTGCAAAAAGTTCATTAAGTTCTATATTCATATCTCCTCCTGACATACTGAAGCAAACAATAAATGACAAATAGGATTGTCAAGAAAAAGATATTTAGACCGCTTGCCTTGTCGGAAATACAATTTTGTTGATTTCTAGGATACAAAAATCCCTCTCTAAATATATTAAGCAGGGATCTTAATCAATCTACCAATTATTTAATTAATAGCATTATTGACATTCAATTTGTTATCAACAAGACAATAAAAACCAACAATATTATCAGAAGTAGTAGAGGAAGGTACATACATATCTCTTGCAATTTTATCATGATTCTCATCAATTAATTTATATGTAAATAATAGTAATTCATTATCATATAAAACAAAAACGTCACATGGAATTCCATGTGACGGTAAGTTAAATCGCAATCAAGTTAGTAAAACTGCCAAAATGATAGGTTTGGAAAGAACTACACTTTATAAAAAAAATAAGAAGTATAGCTTGAAGTGTCAAGTTTTGGACTGAGAAGTTAATTGACGAAAGAAAAATAAAAAATAATTTAAACACATTCGTATGTATCTGTGTCATAGTAAGTGAGAGGAAGAAATGGATTGGACAGATGTAGAATTGATGGCAGCTTATAGAAGTGGGGATATGGATGCTTTCCAAATATTTTATGGCAGGCACAAAGACTCACTATATACTTTTTTGCATAACAGGTGCAGAGAAGAAGCCAGTGATCTCTTTCAGGAAACTTTTCTCAAGTTCATTGATGTTGCAGCTAAAAAGAATCTAACCAATCCCAAAGCTTATCTATTTCAAATCGCTATGAATCTTGTGCGCAATACGAGTAGAAAGGCAAAAATTATTTCTCTCAGTGACGAATTTGATATCCCTGATATTGAGAATGAAGAAATTGAATCAGTAAGCGAGGAAGAATTTAAAGAATTACTTTCAAGTCTGGCAAAAGATAAACCGCTTTTCTATGATGTTTTACATTTGCATATTTTTGGCAAAATGACTTTTGAAGAAATCGGAAAGTTAAAAGAGATCAGTAAAGATACCATTGCCTCAAGATATCGATATGCCTTAAAATATCTAAAAGATTTTCTACAAAATAGCCAGCTCCAGGTTAAGGAAGGTTAACAATGTTCAAAGAACAAATATTAAGAAGAGGTTTGCAGAAAGCTCCGGAAGATCTGGAAGTGAATATTCTGCTCTACGCTGCTGATAAAATTGAAAAAGATGAAAGTGATTTTGAACTGAGTGATTATCTCAGTTGGTTGCCTTTTGTTGGAACTTTATTGTTAGTGAAAGATCTTATATCAGGGCAGAAGGTCAGGATCAGTCCGGCAGTAAAAATTTAATTAAGAAAAATAATGGAGGAGATATGAAAGGAAGAAACAAAAGACTTATCCCACTGTTCGTTCTTTTGGGAATTGGAGTAGCATTTTTAGCAGGCTGGATAATTCAGCTGTTATGGAATGCAACTATCACACCTATATTTGATTTAATCCCGATTACATACTGGCAGGGAATAATGCTTCTAATTTTATGCAAGATCCTGTTTAGTTCACATTATAATGTTCATAAAGAACACAGTGACAAAACACATCATCGTCAACCTGAAATTATCAGGCGGCAATTTCAGGAAGAAAAGATAGAAGATGATGTAAAATTGGATACTTGATAAACATTAGAATTAAAAAAGCCTTTTGGATTATGCTCAAAAGGCTTTTTTATATACTTTAAAGATTAAATTTTATAGTGGCTGACTTTCAATATGAACTATCTCCTGATATTCTGAGCTATCAAAAGCAAGGATTGGGAAAAAGATAAAAGGAAGGAGTACCATTCCAGCTTCAAAAAGAGAATCATCCTTTCCAAAGGCTTTTGCAATATCTAATACAAGCACTGTAGCAAAGAAAATGTTTACAACTGGTATGAACATTAAAAAGATCCACCAGATCGGTCTATCAGCAATTTCCAACTGTAGGATCACATTATAAATTGGTACAATACTTCCCCAACCAGGTTTTCCTGCTTTAATAAAGATTTTCCACATAACGACTATCATGAAAATAATTAATGCGAAATAAAAGATTCGGAAAACTATACCGGGCCCTGAACTCATTTCCGAAGCATACATATTATCATACATAATTTCCTCCTATTAATATTTAATTAGAATATTGAACTAAGTTATTTTAGGTCAAGATTTTTATGTTATTAATATATAATTATCTTTGGTCTGGTTACTCCGGCTCGAATTTGAGTATGACCATTTATGTAGATATTTTTACCATTATTCTCGGAAAAAGTTTTCTGTAAATTTTCATCCATTTCAAAATCTCAGTATCCAATTTTAAAAATCTATTCTTTCTTTTAAAAACTCAATCGCTTTTTCCAATGCTTCATCTTTTCCTGTTTTTATTCCTTCAAGTGTTCGATTTACAACTATATCTGGGATTAATCCAATTCCCTGGCGACTATTGCCTCGTGCATCCTGGGGATCCATGCCAGTAAAACCTGTTAAGATGTTTCCGGGTAATTCCAAAAAAGTTATATTTCCATCAGAGCCAGCAGTTTGTCTTCCTATTAATGTTGCATTAGTTAATTCTTTTATTATCAAGCAAGTATATTCTGCCAGGCTTTGTGTTTTCTCATTCATTAATATAACTATTGGTGTTGTAATTCTCTTCCCAACTCCTGAAGTATATGCTTGTTGGAGACGATATTCACTAATTTGAGCTTCAAATGGAATATTAAAAATGGGAGTTGCAAATTGTGAATCAAGGATCTCTTTATCATCGGTTAAATGTGGTGCTAATTTCCAAATTATATGGTTCGGATAACCTCTCATATCAAAAATTACAGCTTTATTATCTTCTATTTTATCAAACATTTGTTGAATTCTATTCATTTGCAGTAAATCAAGATTTACATAGGCAATATCACTTTCTAAAAATTTAATCGTATCTCTACGAGTAATCCTTATTTTTTTTAACTCTTCATATTTAATCCGATTCAGAAAAATTTCTTCTGTCTTTTTATCTTTTTTTATTAAATTAATTGCTCTTTTATACAAATTTTCTTCAGATTCAAATTTTTTGACTATTTCATTTATAAAAGTAGTATAAACAACATCATTTAAACTACAATAATATAGTTGTAAAATTGAAGTAAAATAATCATTCTTTAAGTACTGACTCCCAGAATATATCTTTTCATCAACCGAAATGAATTGAGCTTTTTTATTCAAACTCAGAGATTTTAGTTTTTGGGGAATCATGGAGTTGGAATTTATAATTACAACAATCGGAATTTCTTTCTTTTGACGAATTCCTTTGATAGGAGTGTAAGGAGTATCTAATATTTTCTGTTTTTTGTAAATACTTCATCTTGTTTCATTAGGAAATCCTAAGTAGCTTACATAGGTGTAACAAGGGATTTCCAATTCTCCAATAATAAGCTTCTCAATCATTTTATTTCGGTCAATAATATCATTTAAGTTAACAAGATCACTACTAAAATTCCGAATATCAAGGATTATTCCTTTTTTTGATAGTGTTAATTTTAATGCTTCTTGAATTAGGGAATCCTGCTCAGCTTTTTTAGCTGGTGAGTAGTCATTTAATTTTAAATAAATAATATCATTATTAAGTTGCAACGAATTTTTTTGGTTACTTACGTCATTTTTATAATCCGAAATAAGAAAAGTGTGAGGATCGTTCAGTTTTTCAAGCATAGCACTAACCCTATGTTTCAATGAAATGTCACTGCTATCTTTATCAAAATTCTGGATGGCTTCTACAAATGCGGAATTCCAATCAATATCATCTTCACTTGCTTTTGGATGAAGGTATTTGATAGACCCCCAAATGTCCGCAATTGCTAAATATTTATTTGCTATTGTTGAATTTATATCTTCACAAAAAAGAAACAGTGATATTGAAGTAATTACTAACATAATTAATATCTTTTTCATCAACCCTCCAAATTTAAGTTCAACTTATTTTTACAACATTTATTGCAAATTTCCGCTAATGTTTTGCATGTGCGGCGGAATCAGAAGGATTCCGGCGTAAACAAACTGATCAGACGTTTGAATCAGAAGATTCAAACAAAGAGTACTGACCAACTCGACCGATGACACGCTTGTTATAGGTAGTATACATGAATTATTCATACTTCATTGTATCTGCAGGATTTGAGAGTGATGCTTTGATAGAGAAAAAACTCATGGTTAACAGAGATACGCTTAGACCAGCTAAACCGGCAATCATAAAAATCCAAAAACTAATTTCAGTTTTGTAAGCAAAATTCATTAACCATTTATTCATAAAGTAAACAACAATCGGAATAGTAATCACTGTTGAAATTATGTTCAACCAGATAATTTCAATCGATAGATGTTTCAATATTCTGAAAGGGGAGGCTCCGAATACTTTGCGAATTCCAATCTCTTTAGATTTTTGCTCTGTAATGAACATAGTTAGTCCGAATAAACCCAGACAAGCCACAAAAATTGCAAATAAAGTACAATAGTTGATTGTTTTACCAAAATTTTGAGTTTCCCAATACAGTTGATCTATTGTTTCATCAACGAATTCAAATTCAAAGGGAGCTTCCTTTCCAGTATTAAATTTACTCCATGTCTGTTCAATGAATTTGATTGTTTCTTGAACGTTATGCGGTGATAATTTGATTCCCACATATCCATTATGAGATATTGGGCTATAACTGAAGATCATTGGCTCGATTTTTAAGTATAAACTGTGAAAATGAAAATCTTTAACTATTCCGATTATCTCCATATCTCTTATAGTCTTTCCAATTGGATCATCTATATGTAGCTGTTTTACAGCTGTCTCATTTAAAATGATAGAATTAAGAGTATCAGCTGCAAATTCTCTGGAAAACGTTCTACCACTCAACATTTCTATATTGTAGGTTTCAAAGAAATTGAAGTCTACTCCGTTAAATTCTACAGGTATTTGTTGATCAGGATCATCAAAAAGCGTTTCATTCGTTATCCCTCTGCCATCAAAAGGTGGGAGAGAAAAACCACCCGTTACATTGATAATATTCGGGTTTCTACTTAGTTCATCAAGAAATGAATAATAATGTTCACTGAAATTTCCACTTGTTAATTCCATAGTTAATAGTTGTTCTTTATCAAATCCCA
>Ga0307990_1000999_pt1 | contig 24206 bp, 8 predicted proteins | sample EllFjometagen129_FD_203168 | JGI IMG/M metagenome (GOLD analysis project Ga0307990, IMG submission 203168) | Marine microbial communities from Ellis Fjord, Antarctic Ocean - #129 | ecosystem: Environmental > Aquatic > Marine > Unclassified | place: Southern Ocean | collected 2014-10-08
GGATTCCAGTTTGAGGACAAAATTAAGGGTGGCAAGATAAGCCGTGAATACCTGCGGGCGATCGAGAAGGGAATACTCGATGCCATGGCCGAAGGTTCGTATGCGGGCTTCCCGATGGTCGACCTCAAAGTGGTTGTCTACGATGGCTCGATGCACGAGGTGGATTCGTCCGAAGCGGCGTTCCGTATTTGTGGGCTGATGGGATTCCGGCAGGCGTGTAAGAAGGCGGGCATGTCGCTCCTTGAGCCAATGATGAGCGTCGAAGTGACCGCTCCCGAAACATACACCGGTGCCGTGACAGGAAGCCTTGCCAGTAAGCGGGGAAAGATCATCTCCATGGACACGAAGGCAAATGCTGCCATAATGAACGCGCATGTGCCTCTCTCCGAGATGTTCGGGTACGCGTCCGAACTGCGAAATATCACAAGCGGGCGGGGAAATTTCACCATGCACTTTGAGCACTACGAAGCCGTTCCATACGCACTGGCAGAAGAAATCGTCACCGCGCGCCGAGAGGAGAAGGCATGAAAAGGTGATAGGTGATGAGTGATGGGTGATGAGAAAGGGCGGAACGCTCTGGAACGCGGAGTACGGAGTTCGGAATGCGGAATACGGAACGGAGAAAGCCGTCTCACGCCAAGGACGCTGAGGGAAGCACAGGACATGAAAGGCAAACAGAAATAGACTTCTGTGCTTGTGTAGCGTGTGCAGCTTGTCTGCCACGTTACGAAAAGCTGCGTGGCTTCAGGAGCTTGCGCAGTGCAGCCAGTCTCTTGTTTTGTACTTGGCGAGGTCGATACAGTGGGCTGATAGCTGACGATTGAAACCTGACGCCTTCTTGGCGGGCTTGAGCGAACGTAGCGAGCGGGCGAGAGAAAACGCGGAGCTCGGAATACGGAACGGAGAACGGAAAAGTCTTTATCTTTCGCGAAGATGCAAAGGCCTGTCTGTTCTCGGCCATTGACAGGTAGGACGCCAAGGGAAGCACAGGGCATAAAAGGGCAAACAGGAAAGAAACTTCTGTGCTTGTGTAGCGTGTGCAGCTTGTCTGCCACGTTACGAAAAGGATGTCTTGCACCACGAAGGACACGAAGATAGCAAGCGATGGAACGTATGACTCCAAGCAAGCAGTCGGTGAAGTTGACTCGTATCCGAAGTTTACCTTCCCCGTGGCTGGCTTGCGTTTATTAATTTCTCTTCTTCGTGTCCTTCGTGCTTTTCGTGGTGAGATCTTGTTGGTGGTCTGCCGTCTTGAGTGAGCATAGCGAAAGGGCGTGAGGGCAGTTGATCGGAAGATAAACGAAAAACACGGCACGCCCAAATAAGGTGTGCCGTATTATGTTAAGTAAAGTTATTTGCTGATACTAAACGACCACAACGTCTTGCGCCTGTGGACCTTTGTCGCTGCTAACAACCGTAAATTCTACTTTCTGTCCATCTTCCAGCGTACGGTAACCCTCACCGCGGATTGCTCGGAAATGCACAAAAATATCCTCACCCTGCTCACGCTCGACGAAGCCATAACCCTTACTGTCATTGAACCACTTGACTGTACCGGTTTCTCGATCTGCCAATATACTCACCCCCGTACTGCAAATTCAATATAAGGCAGAACGTTTGAAGCCGACGATCACGCTGTACTATAGAAACGACTGCCACTATCAACGCGCAGGATAGCACACCAGTGCTTTGTTGTCAAGGGCGGTCGCCCTTGTCCAGAAGCTGTCCCCAAATGCGAATCTGACAGCAGCTAAGTCACACATTGTGAACCAGAATGGGATGTGCGATAGGCTCTTGAGACCGTTGCTCAAGAAACAGTATCCCCATGACCGCTTGCACGGTATGGGACATATGCCTTGCTGCATTGTAATGATTGTCACAGATCCTTAACCATTGATGTAGTATACTGAGAATAGACGTGAAGGACGTGGGTCGTGAAGGAGGTGTGAGTATGGTCAAGCGTAGGTTTGCTGTGTTGCTTTTTGCATTCGGTGTTGTGGCTATCTCGCTTGTCGGGGTTGCGCAGATAGAGGTGCACATGGTGTCTTACCTGGCCCAGATCGATGCACAAACGGGCAAGGAAAAGCTGGTAGCGACCGACACAGTGCAGCCGGGGGATGTGATCGAGTACATGATCGAGGCGACAAATACTACTGACACAGCGGTACAGGGTCTTGCTCTGGTCGGCCCAGTTCCATCACCGACTAAGCTCCTTCCAGCCTGGTATCAAGCGATACTTGACTTCTTGGCTGGAAAGGGTGATGCGCCGGTGTTCTGTGTGCTTACCCTCAAAGATGCGGATCCACAGAGCATTATCATGTTGGTGAGTAAACTCCCGGAGTTGAGTATCGATGGCGGTAAAACGTATTCCCAGCCGCCGGTGAGTTATGTGATTAATGGGGAGACGAAGCAGGCCACCCCGGACATGTTCACCCACATTCGCTGGACGATCGACGTGCTTGATCCTGGCGAGAAGGCAGAGATTAGTTATCGCGTGGTTGTACCGTAAAGGAGGCAAACGAAGATGCGATGGGGAAGAATAGTGCTGGCGGTGTTGTTGGGTGCGTCTCTGTTCGGCACATTGACATTTGCAGCGGGAACGCCAGCAGGCACACAGATCGTGAATCAGGCTACGGCGACGTACACCGATCAGAATGATGTACCACAGACTGCGGCGTCGAACGAAGTGATCACTGAGGTATCCCAGGTATGCGGGCTGACAATCGGCCCCAGTGGGGCCGAAGCAACACCAGGTCAATCGCAGGAGGCAGCGCCGGGAAGCACGGTCTACTTTTCCTACACATTGACCAACACTGGTAACGGGCCCGACACGTATAAGCTGCGACTTGTGAATTCCACGGGCGATAGCTTCAATCCCGATTCCGGTAGCGTCTATCTTGACGCAAACGGAAACGGTTTGGTGGATCCGGGTGAACAACAACTAACCACCGGTTTCTCTGCAACATATGACGGAAACGCTACCCCCACTGTTGCCGCCGATGGACAGATCAAGCTGATCGTCTCCTATCAGATTCCAGCGACCGCAACGACTACACAGGTGACGAAGGTCAACCTGGTCGGGCAGTCACAGGCATGTGCGACGAATCCAACTGACGGGGATTCTGGTGACGCGACGGATAACTGGAACCGGACCACGGTCACCGAGGATGCCAACGTAACTGCCACTAAATCGGCTACACCGTCCAGCGTTGATCCCAGTGGTACAATCACCTACACAATCAGCGGGTCGAACACCGGAAACAAAGCGGCAAAGGGGCAGATTTTCACAAGCGCTTCCACTGAAAAACTGGACTTCAATAACATTGGGATAGGCCAAGCTCACGAAGGGATGCTCATTAGCGATGATATTCCGAGTTATACCAGTTACTCCGCGAGTTCCGCAAGCGGAACACCCGTTTCAGGTTATCCAGTCTACTACGACTCGAATGATAACACGTGGAAGGACTCCGAAGGAGAGGTCTCCGGGACGATTAGCCGCGTCGGTTTCTTTATTCCGGACAGTAACGATAGTAACAGTGCCCAAGAAGATGTTCTCGATCCTGGTCAGGGGTACTCGTTCACCTTCCAGGTAACGGTAAACGCAGATGCCCCAGCGGGGATCATCCCGAATACGGCCACCGTAAACTGGGCCGATTCTACTGGTACAGGAAAGACTACCGATACTAACCAGGCCGATGTGACGGTGAACGGGAATTACGCTGTGTTCGTCGGGCCGGATGGTGATCCTGAAAACGCTACGCCCGACAGCAATCACGATACGACTGATGCTGGGATACAGGCAGCCGGAACGTGGGTCAGTTTTACCAACACTGCGGAGAACGCAGGGAACGTGGCGGATACGCTCAACATCAGTGTTGAATCGTATCCCCCAGACTGGCAGGTCTTACTGTACAAGTCGGATGGGATTACCCCCCTTGCCGACACGAACGGCGATGGGGTCCCCGATGTCGGGCAGTTGCCCGCTGGCGACACGGCTGACTTCGTGGTAAAGGTGTTCATCCCCTACGATGATGCAACGACCGTGCATGACACAGTGATCCGTGCCACATCGGTCGGAGATCCGACGGAGTACAACGAGACGATCAACCGGGTGACGGATGTCGTCGCCGCTGGGGTCGATCTCTCCAACAACCCGTACAACGAGGGGACAGTGACAAATGCGACCGATCCGGGTACATGCACCGACTTCCCACTTTTGGTGATCAACACTGGCGGTGCTCCGGACACGTTCGACCTCGCGGTATCGGCAGGGTTGCCGACCAACTGGACGGGTACCTTCTACGCGGATTCTAATCTCGACAGCACCGCTGACGACACAAATCCGATTACTTCGATCGGCCCGCTTGGTGGAGCGGTGCTCACCTCTGGTGTGACCACTTCTGCAACGCTACCAGTCAGCAATACCAACTACTTTGCGATCGGGGACACGGTGCGGATCGGAAGCACCAACTACACGATCGATGCGGTGGATGCATCCGCAGGGACGATCACAATCGATACCGCGATCACTGCTGGCGCCGGAACGGTCGTTGGCGAGGTCGGCGGCGCGATCGCGCACGTGTGCGTTCCATCTGATCAGGCACCGGGAGATACGAATATCACCTTCAAGGCTACCTCGAACAACGATCCAAGCAAGTCAAACGCGATACAAGATACGGTAACGGTCAATGCGGTCGCCGGGGTATCGCTTAATCCGGATCGATCCGGGACCGGCTCTCCAGGAGGAACGGTTGTCTACGAGCACACCTTGTGCAACACTGGGAATCAGGCCGACACGTTCGACCTCACCTACACCTCAGATTGGGGCTGGACGTACACGTTCACCTACGCTGAAGCCTACAACGGCTACGCTGTCGGGGATCCTATCGTCGATACGAACAGCAATGGGCAACCGGACATTCCGAACCTAGCACTAGGAACGTGTGTGGCGATAAACATCACCGCGTTTATCCCCTCCGATGCCGCGGTCGACCAGCTCGATGTGGCGACGATTACAGCCACCGGCGAGACCCACGGAGCTACTGATACGGCGCAGGATGTAACGCGCGTTGTGCAGGGGCTGCTAAAGCTCACGAAGTCGGTCTCACCCACCGGGGAGCAAGATCCGGGAACGACACTGGCTTACACGACGACCTACAAGAACCTGGGGAACGCTGCGATCACGAATGTGGTGATATACGATGCGGTCCCGGCGTACACCTCCTTCGTCGTGGGGAGTGCTTCCGGCGGCACGACGATCTTCTACTCTAATGACGGTGGGGTCTTATGGACGTACGCACCAGTGGACTCCGGTGATGGGACCGATCCGACCGTTACGAACATCAAGTGGGAGATCGGCACGCTCGCCTCCGGTGCGTCGGGAACGGTGACCTTCGACGTCACGATCAACAATTGATAGCTGTAGCTAACGGGTGGGGAAGCGTTCGCCTCCTCACCCATACCTTAATATGACGAGAAGAGGAATTTTCGCTGTAAGCTTGTTGCTTGCCACCTTCGCGGCTGGCCTGTTTACTCTTGCCTTGCTTGCTCAGGTCCCGCCGGCGGGCACGCGAATCGTTAATTCTGCCGCTGCCACCTACTACTTTGAGGGGCGCCGCTACCGTGCCGTTTCCAACGAGGCCGAGGTTTACATTAGCAAGGTATATGGGATCTCGATCACCCCTGACGGAATCGAACCCACTCCTGGGATGATCCAGGATCTCCCGCCTGGTGCGACCGCTTCTTTCCCTTACCTACTTACCAACACCGGAAACACCGATGATCGCTACAGTCTATCCACATTCGTTGGAACGCACACCTTTGTTCCGGGAGGGGTGCATATCGTTTGGGACAAGAACGGAAACGGCCTTCCCGATCCGGGGGAGCCGACGATCACTCAGACTCCTCTATTGGGGATGGGCGAGTCAATCCCGCTCCTTGTAGTGTACGATGTCCCAGCTTCTGCTCACGCTGCGGATTACGCGTTCGTCGATCTGCAGGGAACCTCGGTTGGCGACGCGACGAAGTCCGATAAACAAAACTTTCACAAGGCAATTGTCGCGGAGGACGCGGCGATTCGGCTCACTAAGTCTGCTAGCCCAACCGAGGTCGCGTGGGGAGGGGTTGTTACCTGGCACATCGTTGGGAAGAACATCGGCGCGCTTACCGCACGCGGGGTAACGAGGCTCGTCGACGGAAGTCCCATGACCGGGATTGCGGTTGGAGATGACATCCCTGCCTATGCAGATGGTAATCGCTACGTAGGGGGCAGTCTCGGTGGAATGCCCGTTGGGACTGCCGTATGGTCGACGGACGGCGGAGCTACGTGGACTGCAACTGAGCCTGATCCAAACACTGTGAACGCCATCGGTTATCTGTTGGCAGATATGGAACCGGGGCAGGAGTTCGTCGTGACGTACCAGATGCGAGTGAACTCCCCTGCCGGGGTCCTCACCAATGAGGCGTGGGCAAAGTATGACAGCGGCAGTGGGAATATCCGTACTGCTAAGGCTTTCGGGAGCGTGTTCATCCTCAATCCCGACCCGGTGATTGGGCCGTATCAGTACCCACTGGGCGACGCTCCGGGAAACACATACGTCTCCGACTCTGGCCTGACAATGACCCGCACCAATGATCTTACTGACACTCCATACGTCTATGTTGGTGAGACGGCCGATTTTGTCAACACTATCCGCAACGTGGGGAACATAGCCCAACCGATCAACGTATCACTTGATCCTTCCTCTAACCTCCCCGCAGGATACGTAGTCACCTTTTCCTACTACGGCGGCGGGCCGCTCTCCGACACGAACGGGGATGGGATTCCGGATGTGGGGACCGTTCTCCCCGGGCAGGACGTGCATATCATGGTCAACGTCCACGTTCCGCTAGACGCCGAACTGGGGGATAACGACGGCGTTCACTGGAACGCCGTTATCCGTATCGCCGGTGCCATTGATCCAAGCCTGTACGATTTGACGACCGATCGGATCGACGAGATCCGCGGCTACTGGCGCTTGAACAAGGCGGTCGATCATGACACCGCCCGCTATGGAGATCTTCTCACCTACACCCTCACCTTTGAGAACCTTTCTGAGTACCCGATCGAGAATAGCGAGATTAACGATCGTCTCGATCATGGCTTGCAGCCCCCGGAGTTCATCACCAACGGCGTGATTCAAGACGAGAATGGGTCGGTCTCGATTAACGTCGCTGCGAGCTATAACCAGACCGACCACTCGATTACCTGGGACGTCGTCTCCGCCGGTGGAGTGGTCCCGCCGGGGTTCAAGGGGACCCTTATCGTGAAGGCACGTGTAGTAATCGAGAAGACCGATCTCGAACACAAGCTTCCCGTCCCCATGGTGCGCAACTTCTTCTCCGCAATTGGGGACGTAACCCCGCTCGGTGGTACAACCCGGCACCTGTTCCAGGTGTCAAACCGGGTGACGACGATCGTCGGGGTGCAGAGTTTCCTGAGGATCGAAAAGAGCGTCGATCGAGATCGTGTCGAGTACGGTGACGTCGTCACCTACACCCTTACCCTGCGTAACCACCACCCCGACCTCCCCGTGCAAGACTTAACGGTTACTGACGTCCTTCCTCCCGGCCTTCGCTACGTGGAGGGAACGACGATCCTCGATGGTACGTCGCATGCCGATCCGTCCGTCTCCAGTGATGGCCGCACCCTTGTTTGGTACGTTGATTCCATCCCTGCTGCCGGGACACGCATCATTGCCTATCACGCGGCGATCGGAACGGACGCGGGTGCTGTAGCGATTAATGCAGGATACGTTGAGGGCTACTATCACACAACCGATCCGGAGACGCACGAACCTTACGTCCTCTACGCGGCGGATGGTCCAGCGACGGCGACGATCTACATCGGTGGTGGATTCCTAGGTGAGCGGACGGTACTCATTGGTCGCGTGTTTGACGACCAAAATGGTAATTGCTATCAGGACCCATGCGAACCGGGTGTATTCGGAGTACGGGTGGTCATGGAGAACGGTTCTTTCGCCATCACTGATGAATACGGGCTCTACCACCTTGCGGGTATTCGACCTGGGATGCACCTCGTTCGCCTCGATGATGGTAGCCTTCGAAACGGCTGTCAACCCAGAGTGATATCCGTGCCTGTTCATGCCATCTCCGGTGGACCGCTGTTGCGCGCCGATTTTCCGGTTGCCTGCCCGCGAACGCCGGAACAAACCAAGGCGGACGCAAGTGCACTGCAAGAACAGAGACCTCAGATGGTCGTCCCAGACTTCCCGGCGACGACAAGCGGTGAAGTGATCATCTTCCCGCTTGAAGGGAGTGTGTTTGTGCAGCGCGACAAGGTATCCGTGATGATAGAGACCGAGCTATCCGACATGATGGACTTGTATGTAAACGGAGATCTCGTCCCGCGAGCGCAGATCGGAACGCGCATGTACTCTGTGAAGTCGCGACGAGCACGCTACGTGTACGTCTCCGTGCCACTGCATGCGGGAAGGAACACGATCGAGATCAGGGGCAGGAACCCCAAGACCGGCGCATTCGACGTTAAGCGGAGCGTCTACCTATCCGGAAGGCCGGCCCATATCACATTCTCTTACTCAAGCGAAGCGGCCATCTCCGATGGAACGAGCCTCCTTCCAGTCAAGATAGATGTTAAAGATGCGCTCGGTAACCCCGCGCTCTCCGGGGCGTTCGTCACCGTCGATGTGGAAGGCATTGCGATTGCTTCCCCCGATGCCAATCCATACATGTCCGGTTGGCAGGGACTCCTCGGGCCGGACGGTGTGACGCTGAACATCGGGCCTGTCCTTACGCCTCGTGTTATCACGGTTACTGCCAGCAGTGGTGATCTTTCCGGAAGCGAGAATGTCTCCTTCCGCCCACCGGAGCGCGATTGGATCTTCGCCGGCGTCGGTGAGCTGAGCATCGGGATCCCCTGGTCGACCTCCGGGGACTGGCAGGATCACCTTCCATCGGTGCAGACGACGAGCCTGTCCATCTATTCCGGCCCTCATTGGACGAGCGGGCACGCTGCTCTGTGGGGCCAGGGTAAAGCGGGTAGTTTCGGGATGCTTACCTTCGCCGTCGATTCATCGCATCCCATCCTTGGACCGGACGACTCGCCTTGCTACCCGCACGTGTGGAACGACGACGCGCGGTTGGGGCGCACCGCTGATTCCTCCTGGCACGGCTTTGCGCGCCTAGATGGGTTGAACGGCACGTTCGCCCTGCTCGGCGATTACAACGTTGACCTCTCCGACCCGATCTTGTACTCGTTCTCCCGTTGCTTCACCGGCGCACAGGTCCACTTTGGAAACCCGCAGGGAATGTCGTTCGACCTGTTTGCGGCGGAGACGGCGCAGGCGTGGGCCAAGGATGAGATCCCCGGAGAAGAAGTGTGCGGCCCGTACGTGCTCTCCGAGGCGCCGATCAAGGACGGATCGGAACGGGTGTGGATTGAGACGCGCGATTCCAGCGGAAAAGTTGTTCAGGTTACAAATAAGGATCGAGGGACCGATTACTTTATCGATTACGCGCGCGGCGAGGTCATGTTTGCCGATGCGATCCCCGCTCAAGATTCGGCTGGTAATTCCAACTACATCGTTGTGACTTACGAGGTGGAATCGCGGGCGTTCGCCCAGGAGGATTTCTCGATCACCGGATGCATACTCGGACCGTACACCCTTGCCCACGTGCCACTGGAGCCTGGCTCGGAGACGGTGACGATTGAGCACCACGATCCAGTGACAAATGCGCTAGTATCCACGGACGAGCTCATATCCGGAGTCGACTACACGATCGATTATAACAATGGTAAGCTGATGCTGACGGCGATATGGTGCCCGACCGACGGAAGCGGGAACAATCAGGTGGTCCACGCCACCTACCGCACCACCGAGGCCACGCCGCGCTTCCCAGTGGTTGGTGGAAGAGTGAAGCAGAGCGTTGGGCCGCTTGAGTGGGACGCGGGCTTCATCTTCCAGGGCACTGCCGGCGTACTTGAACCGTTCTCCTTGTTTGATACGGGGTTCACGTACAGCGGAGATGCGGAGAAGATCACTGCTCGCTTTGCCAGCAATGGTCTTCCTAATAGTGACGACGTCGCGATCGGAATTGACGCCGGGGTCGCCCTTCTCCCGGTCTGGCACATCGATGGATCGTATCGCTATGTTGGCGCCGATTTCCTTAAGCCGGATGCTGCAGCACCCACGGAAAATTCCCTCGCTGGGCAGGGGCATACACTCTCCTTCACCGGCAAGGGTGAAGTCGGATCATTCCAGCATACGGAGAAGATCTCGGCTGACTTCATCGCTGATTCTTGGAGCGGGAGCCTCGCCGGGTCCTGTCCGCTTGGCCCAGGGAAGGGAACACTCGGGCTCGATTGGGATCAATCTGCTGATCCATCTCTCTCGATCCACGGCGCATACGAGGCCACCATTCTTGGTGCGTGGTCCAAGGTGTGGGGAAAGCGCGAGGTAGGGGGAGACTGGGGAAGCTTCGGTTTGGACTTCGAGCGGGGAGCGCTCTCTGGTAAGTTCAGCGAGACTCTCGATCCCTCCGCCGATCGCAGTGTCGTCGACTATGGCTTGACGCTCGAGATGGGAATGGGGTTCTCTGTGAACGCATCTCAGAATTACACCGATAATGCCGGTGCAATCTCCACTTCTATGAAGTGGGGGATCGGCTCCAGGTTTACGGTAATGGATATGGTGACGATTGCAGTGAGCTTCTCTGGTGTTCACCCCGATCCGGGTACGGACTCTTACGACGTCTCGATCTCCCTGGAGAAGACGTTCTCTGATCCGCGCGACATCCTGTCCCTCTCCTCTAGCTTTGGAAGCGACAAGCCGACCCTAAAGAGCATAGAGTTCAAGGCGGTTCTGCGCTCACCGCGAGATTGGGACACGTGGGGACATATCTGTGTTACAGGAAACAGCGTCGCCGGTCGCGTCGATTGGGCGTACCGTCCACTCGCCACGCCGAAGCTGTGCCTGCTCGGTCAGAGCGAAATCAACGGAAAAGGAGGGAACCTCACACTTGCCGGTTCGATGGAGGGAGTCTGGTACCCCTGGAGCGGGCTGGAATTATCGGCGAAGTGGGCGTTGCGCACGGTAACGCACGTCGATGCTTCCGGGAGCACGGCTACACTGGTTGACCTGGAACGAGTGCGGGTGTTGTGGCAGTTGGGAAAAACGCCGTGGGAAGCAGGAGGATACCTTGGAGCGGGACACGATTTTGGTGGAGGGAAGGGAGACTGGATTGGGGGAATCGAGATGCGGCGCTGGTTGAACAATGATGTGGCGATCGTGATGGGACTCAACCTGCAAGGGTTGAGTAACGATGTGTTCCCCGATAATGATTACTCGTACATTGGTCCGTTCATCCGCGTGGAGGCAAAGACGGAAGGTGGGCTACCATGGTAAGAAAGCTCTCTTTGGCGCTAGTGGCCGTGCTCATTCTGACATTCGCTGCATCCGCGCAGGTGGTGATAAACGAGCTCGTATACGATCCGGTAGGGGTCGAGGAGAGCGGAGAATGGGTGGAGCTGTACAACGCCGGTACAAGCTCGGTCAATCTTACCGGGTGGCAGATCACCGATCAAGACACCCACACCTACACCTTCCCATCGGGAGCCACGATTGCGGTCGGTGGGTACGTGGTAGTACATACAGGAGCTGGGACAAACACGAGTACGGCCTTCTACGCCGGGTTCACCAGCGGGATCTGGAACAACGACGGCGACGAAGTCCTGCTGGAGAATGGTAGCGGCACGGGGGTCGACTACATCCAATACGACGGTGGCTCGGGGGGGGATTCCCCTCCATCTGAGCTGACCTGGGCGGGGGACATCCCGGGGACATCCGAGGGGAACTCCATTGCCCTTATGCCGGACGGAAACGACCAAGACGACGCGACAAATTGGATACCTCGATCCGGAAGTTACATCACGCAAGGTAGCGCGAACGCTCCGCAGCCTAATCCCACGGTGACAGTCGACATCACCTATCCTACCGGGAAAACCTACGTTTCCACATGCGAGGAAGCACAGGCGATGATCACCGTAACCAACAACGACTCTACTGCTTCCATCTACAATGTGAGCGTTAAAGCCACCCTGCCTAGCGACTTCTACTACGTATCCGATAATCATGGTGGAACGTACAATTCCAACGATCACACCATCACGTGGAGTGGGTTAGAGATCACGGCCGGTGATTCGTGGTTGGCGACAATCACGTTTCAGCCGAGCTGCTCCGCCTCCACTAATCAGGCGATCTCCGCCGACGTAACATGGGCGTCATATTCTGGCGGAGCAAGTAACACGGTTCCTACCGTGGATTCCGATCTTATCGATGTTGAACCGGTCGTCATTGGAATCACCAAGCTTGTGTACAACGAGAGCGCAGGGGAGACGGAAGGAAACGCAGACGTAATTACTCACGCTGCGCTCGAGGACATCGTAGTGTTCGTTATCCAGGTGGTCAATAATGGGGATGGTGACGCCGTCGACGGGGTTGAGATACAAGACGAGCTAGGTGCCGGCTTGACCTTCGTATCTCTCAAGCACGAGGGTGGAAGCGATGTGGTGTACACTGGAAATGGCATCGTGGGAGATCCCTACACCTGGAACACGGGAGTGATCGACCACGGCACGGCGAAGAAGTACTACCTTACCGCTACTGTCACCAGCTGCGAGGAGCTGACTAACCAGGCGACATACACCTATGGCTGTGCCGATCAGAGTGGAACACCTAGCTGCGAATCGAGTGATTACGCCTCGGCTTCGATCGCTCTCATCCTCAAGGAGCCGGATGTTTCTTACACGGTTGTTCCTTCCCCGATCACGATAGACTATTGCTCTGGGGGTACGGTCAGCGTCACCGTTGTAAACGGCGACCCGGCCCCGGCGAGCCCCGATCTCAACGTTGGTACAGCGCACGGGTTCACCCTCACTATGGGCGGCCTTCCCACAGATTACCAGGTGACAAACTTCCAGACAGCCAGTTACGTTAGTGGTGTGTTCACTGTTGGAGATATCGATGCCAACACGCAGGTGACCTTTACCTTCGACCTAGCCGTTGACAACGGCGCTTGTTCGCCCGCGACAAGCGGGACACTCCTGTTCACCCCATACTACGAGAACGACTGCGGCAAGGGGTACGCCCTACCGGTAACACTCGACTCATTCTCACTTACCGGACGGCCGTCGATCTCCATCACCAAGACGGGCCAGCGTGCGGTCGATGTCGGTGAGATAGGCATCTCTTATACCCTCGCTGTACACTACGAAGGGCCGAATGGACAGACTTTCACCATTACTGATGACTATCCCGACGCCGGTGACACCGCAAGCGGCTGGGGCAACTTCACCGTTACCGATCCCGCCGGAGGTACGGACGATGAGGGCAAGATAAAGTGGACACCCACGTTCAACAATGATGATAACTGGACCAAGACGATTGTATTGAATGCTCCTACTGACCCATGCGCGGGCGGGAATACCTATACCAACACTCTGTTCATATCTCCCACCAATATTTTGGACTGCAAAAATTGTACGATTCCGATCACCGATAACGTAAGCTTCGAGATTTACGTCAACAACAATACGGAAGAGGCGATCACTGAGCACCACAAGACCGTAACTTACGTCAACAAGAACTCAAACGGGGTGGTCACAGTCACCGGTTCTGCTGAAGACTGCACCGACATTCAGTACACGACAAGCGTCACGTTCAACACAGGGATAGCAGCACCGCAGACGTGGAGCGGGATCGTATTTCGCGATGACATGAACGGTGGCCAGACCTACGTTTCGCTCGATGCCGTGAAGGTGAATGGGACCGGCTACACAGGCGCGGTGCCAAACACGAGCGGATACTTGGAGATCGATCTGTCCTATCTGGACGGTGTGGGTGCCCCCCAGCCAAAATCTGGCGCTAAGTTGGAGATCACGTACACCTTCCGCGCTCCCGATGGATCGGAAGGATCGTTCATCGATTGGTCGCACCTTACCGTGCCCGGTTTTGGAGTAACATGCGGAACCGATGCCCGTTACAATCAGGGTGTTGACGTATCTATTGGCGAGTCTTCCCTTGGAATAAGTCTCTCCGGCCCGCAGATCATCGACAAGTGTGAAATAGACACCTACACAATCGATATCTGCAAGGGGGACTTCCAGGGGTACGACGCGCTCGTTACCTTCGACACAGAAGGACACTACACGTACGTTTCCAATTCGACCGTCTTCTCCGGATTCACCGATGAGTCTGGCAGTGTGATCGCTTTGTTCGAGCCGACGGTAAGTGGGAACGATCTCTCTTGGGATCTCGGCGATCTGAGCACCGCTGGTACAATCCAGATAGACTTGTGTAAGTGCTGTTCCCCGGAGGACACCTCTTACTCGGCTACTGTCGCCTACAACGATAACTGCGATAACCAAACCGATGGGATCCCTGTCATCATCCGCGAAGGGAGCTCCTCCACGTCAGGTGCAGCAGGCTATCTTGCCAAAGGGTACCTGCATATCGTTATCGAGCCCTCGTCTTACTTCACGGTGAGCGGTTATCCGCAGTTCAAGGTGTACTTACTGAATACCGGTGATGGAGCTGCCTACAATGCTGACCTTACCCTCACGTTCAATGGGCTTGTGTACGACTCGTACACGAGCTCCGAGGCCGCACCCGCGAGCTTCACCGGAAGCTCGGGCGATACCAGCGTTGTCTGGCACTACGATGAGATCCCTGCTGGGCAGAAGTCGGTACTAACGGTAACAGGGGAGATTACCGGTTGCGACCTCCCGGCGTGGGTCGATGGATCGGCCATCTGGGGGTGTTCCTCACAGACCACCCAGTGTCAATCAGATCTTCCCGTAACTGACACGATGACACTGCAGTTCCCGTCTTCGGATTTGGTGGTCGTGGAGCACACAATGGTGCCCGGTTTGGTCGATTACTGCGGTGACCCAGTGACGTTCACCATCACCGCTAAGAACTACGGCCCGGCCATGGCCTATGATCCCTGGTTGCAAGAGACGCTCGCCAATGGACTGACCTATGTTGCAGCAACGGCAGAGTACTCCCTCGACGGCGGGTCTACTTGGATCGCCTTTCCCGGAGGATATACGTATTACAGCGGACAGACAATCAAGTGGAACTTCGTCGATCCCGACAATAACGGGAATACATTAGACCACCTACTCTCCACGACCGACGACCACGAAAACTACGTGTTGGCGAGTGGAGAGACGATCGCCATCCGGTTCAAGGCAAAGCTTACCGACTGCACCGCCGCGGCAACGTTCGCAAGTGGGACCAAACATAACGATGCACAGTCAAACTACGATCTGCCCTGCAACCACACAAACACCGGTGATCCTGGGTCATCATCTCCGGTGAACCGGCTTGATCTCACAGGCGCTTCCCCGCATGTCTCAATCACCAAGTGGGGGAAGAATGGTACCAGTGCATACACAACAGAATCGGTCGATGCCAAACCCGGCGATACCGTAGTGTGGAAAGTTCAGATCGAAAGTGATGGCGACTACCGGGCAAAGGAAATCAGCGTGCAGGATGTGCTCCCGAGCAATGTGACCTTCTCGTCCTGGGCTCCGGTTCCCGGAGAAAGCAACGTCAACTTAGCGTTCGACAGCGGCGATGGGACAAGCGGATCTCCCCTCGCTTGGCACGTCGATAATTCCGACTATGGGCTCGACGTGGGACAAGTATCGACGATCGAGATCACCACCACTGTAGATGCGTGCACCACCCCCACCACGAACACCGCAACCGTTGATTGGGGCTGCTGCACGGCCGACAAAGGATCGGAATCGGATTCCGTAGATTTGAAGACGCAGCTCGATCCGTCCGATCTGGCGATCACTGTCAATACGCAGAACTTCTCCACCTGTGGTGGGGACGTGACAATCCAGATCACCAACAACGATTCCTTCCACACCGCCTACCACTTCCACCTCAAGGATGCTTTGCCCACTTCCGGAGATATTAACTATGCTTGGGTTTACGATTCGTCAAACGGCGGGGCAAAGATCACAAGCTCCGATGTTGCACATATTTTCACGGAAAGCGAAGAGGAGCCGGTTCTTTCGCCAAATGACACCGTCCTGGAGTGGATGGGCGCAGATGCCAGTGGAAACATCCCATCCGTAGATGCGTACATCGCTCCCGGGGAGATACTGACGATTACCTTCCACGTAAAGGCATTGGGAAACTTCTGTGACACAAGTTGTGCTAATGACGGCGCTGACCCCGATGTAGAAGTGATCCCCACTGACAACAACCTGGTCGATCTCGACTACCAGGACTCGTGTGGTAGTCCGCTCTCGCTTTCGCAGGTAACAACATCGGTCGATCCGGTTCAGCCAGACGTGGACATCGTGTCCGTGGTCGCCACCCCACCGCTCGGGATGACCGGGGACACGGTCCACTGGACGATCACCCTGAGAAATGACGGAGACGGGACGGCGAGTAATGTGACACTGCAATCGATATTCGGGAATGGGTTCAATAACACGAGTGTGACGAGCATCACTCCCACCGGAATCTGGATCTCGGGGACAAATACCGTCACCTGGACTGGAATCACGCTAGATGCCGCAGAAAGCAAGACCTACGAGTACGATGTTACAATCTCTGGGGAAGGGAGTTTGACCAACACGGCCACAGTCACCGGCGAGTGCCTCGATGCCGCCGGAACGACGATCTGTAACCATTCCTACGATCAGCTCGTTGGCCAGTCGGCCGGAGTGGACTTCGACAAGTTGATCACTGATATACCTGCACCCGGAACGATTGCCGGCGATGCGAACTCTGGCGACGCCAGCATCGGAAACGTCATAACCTACCAGATACAAGTCCACTATCTTGGGGACGGGACGTATGAGAACACGACAATCACCGACGAGCTGCCAGCTGGGCTCGAGTTTGTCGATCAGTCATTGGCCACCATCCCCGCAGTGGATGTGGCGTTCGCCGAGAACACGAACACCCTCACTTGGACCGTAGGCACCGGGACGCCGCCGAGCTTCACCGACGATCTAGATGTGACGATAACGGTGCGTGCATTGGTAGTGGACAACGCTGGGAACGCACCAGCAACTGACCTCATGAACATTGCTTACACTGACTTTACCTTAAATGACGTCTCCTACGACCACACCGACTCGGCCTACGGGAGCAAGATCACCGAGTCGAACACGGTAACGGTGATCGAACCAGAACTTGCTATCTCCAAAACGAGCGACGACACCGACGGGATCGTGGATCAGGGTCAGATTGTGACCTACACCATTACCCTAGAGAACAACGACTCCACCGGCATCGCTTACGACCCAGTAGTGACTGACGTCGTTCCTCAGGAACTGCGTGATCCGGATCCGATCATCAATTCCGTCGTCTTGAATGGAACCACGCTTACGGCGTCGAACTATGACTATAGCTACAATTCATCCACCGGTGAGATGATCTTCTCGTTCACCCATTCTGGGTACGACGCTATTAGTCCAAGTAGCGACGTAGTTATCGTCTATCATGTCACTGTGCCCGCGGATATCGGGGCAGGAAGGACAGGCTCGCGCGCCCTGATCAACGACGCCAACGCGACCGCGTACTCCCTCCCGGTAGGAACGAACGATTCCGGGAGACGCGAATACACCGCTGGCCCGGCACAGGTTCCACTGTCCACTGCGAATGCTGAAATCACTAAGTCCCAATCCCCGGCAGACGGATTAACGGTGGATCTTGCAGATAGCGTGACCTACACCTTGACACTCCCCGATCCCGCGATAGCGGTGACGCTGTACGATGTCTCGGTTGTCGATACCGTCCCTGACGGACTGAGCGTGACAAGTGTCATACTAACTGGTGGCCAGACACCGTCGTCCACCTTCTCTGGACGCATCGTGACCGTTACATTTAGCCAAATCGATCCCAGCGCTCAGGCGACGGTTACAATCATCTGTTCGGTCAACGCGAAGTTCGACAACGGGAGCGATATTCAACCCGGGCACGCATTCGCGAACCAAGCAACCCTAGATTGGTACGATGCCCCAAGCGCCGACCCGAACCGACGCGATCACGTGGCCACGTCGAACACGGTAACCGCCTACTTCCAGGGCGCGGCGATAACTCTCACTCCTGACCACATGTCCGATACCTTCCCGGGAAGCATGGTCTCCTACCGCCACACCCTGGAAAACCTGGGAAGTGAAGATGACATCGTCACCCTGACCTACGGTCCGTCGAGCCAGGGATGGAGTTGGATCCTCTATCTCGGTGACGGAAACGGGAACATCACCTCTGGGCCGATAGTAAGTGGCAGCGCGGTAGGTATCACGGCTGGCGCGAGTCAGGAGCTGATCATGCGCGCGTTCGTTCCTGCTGATACCCCAAACGGGACAACGGACGTCGTCGAACTGACTGCGCAGGGGGCGAACAACGCCGATTCCGTAACCGATATCACGATCGTTCGCCAGGGCAAGATGCGCCTGGTAAAGGAAGAGAGCGTTGATGGTGGTACTGCGTGGCACACCAGTGTGCAGGCACAACCAGGGGACACAGCGATCTTCCGGCTTACGTTCACCAACATCGGTACCGAAACGCTCTTCAACATCCGCGTCATCGACTCCATCCCGGATAACACAGTCTACGTCACTGGATCGGCCGCATCAGGAAACGATGGCACATACACCGTGTACTACTCCACGGATGGTGGAGTTTCTTGGACCATGACCGAGCCGGCGGCAGGAGATGTCACGCATATCCGCTGGAACTACGTGGGAACGCTCGCTCCCGGTGAATCTCACTACGTGACCTACGAGGTGAGTGTAAAATGAAAGACACTAATGTTGTCACCATAATACGACACCGCACTTGCTTTCGTAGCGTCGGAGTTTATCTCCGACCTCTCGGACGGACATCCTATGCTCACCTAGCGCTAGCCGTGTTGTTGGGTATGGTCCTTGTTTTATCCTCACTGGTAGGCCTGGCTAAGACCCCGGCCGGGACGCAGATCGTGAACCAGGGGGTGATCCTGTACGAGGATGATGCGGGGAATGCCTACACCACTACTTCCAACCAGGTGACAATCGAGGTTCTTCCGGTGTACGGAATTTCTATCCTCCCCGACGGCACGGCTGCCTCGCCTGGGCAGGAGCAGGAAGCGGTCGCCGGGCAACAGGTTTACTTTCCCTACACCCTGACCAACACGGGAAACACCGACGATTCCTACTTCCTCACTCCGACGTTGGACGCATCGAGCACCTTCCTTCCCCAACTTCCGGATGGAAACACCGGGATTGAGATCTTCTGGGACCAGAACATGAACGGAGTAATCGACTCCGGTGAACCGCTCGTGGCGAGTTGGCGCGATCTGAACGGAGATGGCATCATAGATTCAGGAGAGGTGACAAACGACGCCCTCGGCCCGCTCAATCAAGACGAGGTGACCGGCCTGATCATCGCCTACAACGTCCCGGCGGGGGCAAGCGCCGGTGATGCTGCCTACGTGGGAGTGGACGGGACGTCCACCCACGTCTCAGCCGCTCAGGACGTGGGTAACGTCCATGAGACGAGCGTGATCGACGATGCGGTGGTGGCGGTGACCAAGTCCGCCAGCCCCACTTCGGTCGACCCGGGTGACACAGTCACGTATACGGTCAGCGGCGAAAACCGGGGAACCAAACTAGCGCTAGGCCGTGCCTACGATGTGAATAGTGGTACCGACAACTACACCGGCGTTCTTATCTACGACATCATTCCTGAGTACGGCGGAACCTACTTCACGGTGACCGGAATCCCGAGTGGAAGCCCGTCCGGAGGGACAGTGATCTACGCCAACCCAACCGATCCGAACACCGATCCAACCGGATGGACCTGGTCGACAAGCTATTCCGCCGGATGGAAGGCAATCGGTTACGTCACAAGCGATGGAACAACGAATCAGGATCTCGCGGTTAATGGCACGATCTCCCTCACCTTTGATGTTATTGTCCCAAGCGATTATCCCGCGGGCTACGTTGACAACTATGGTTACGCAACCTACAAGGACAATCAATCAACCCCAAAAGATCACATCGTGCGATCAAACGATGCACTTGTGGAGGTGCTGGCAACTGCGGGGGTGGATATTGCTGATACCGACTATCTTGGCCTCACCCCTAACCCGCCCGACGACGGGAGCGGCAGCACAAGCGATACCGAGACCTACACCACCGCTGCCGCTGGAACAACAGTGGAGTTCACTAATCGAGTTACTAACACCGGCACAGCGGATGATGTGTTCGATATCTTCCTTGACGGCTCCTCCACGATTCCCGCCGATTGGACGGTGACGTTCTACAAGTCGGACGGAGTGAGCCCGCTTCCCGATACCGATGGAGACGGAGCTCCCGACATCGGTTCACTGAGCGCGGGCGACTCCCGTGACATCGTGGTAAAGGTAACGATCCCGGCGGACACTGCGGCAGGGAACAATGCCGGCAGTGGATGGAGTGCGGTGATTGACGCCCGATCGAGTTTGAACACAACCGTCTCCGATACCACCACCGATCGGATCCATGCTGTAACTCAGGCCGGAGTTGATATCCAAAACCGTGACGGTGGCCTTGATCCTTCTCCCACGGTTAGCGCGGGGGAGTGTGCCAAATACCCGCTTGATGTGATCAATACGGGCCAAGCACCAGATGTATTTGTGCTTTCCTGGTCCGGACTTGATGCTGGATGGAGCGTGGTTTTCTACCGCGATGCTAATGACAATGGAATCCTCGATACAGAGGAGAAGACCCCGGTGACGAGCACTGTGATGTTGGATCCATTGGGTGAGGACCATTTTATCGCCGTTGTCTGCTCACCAGCCGATGCCGCGCTAGGGGCATCGACGATCAACTTCATTGCCACGTCTACGAACAACACGAGCGTCACCGACACGCAACCCGACACGATCAACGTCTCATCGGCCTGCGCGATCACTCTTGTGCCGGACCGCTCCGGGATCGTTCGCCCGGGGGGTGTTGTCTGGTACGAGCACACCCTCAAGAACACCGGCGATCAAGCGACCACCGTGAACCTTACCCTTACGGCAACGACCGGGTGGACGCATCTTCTGTACTATGGCGAGGACTACAACGACGGAGCCGGTCACTCGTATTCTGCTGGAGCGCTTGTCGTTGACACGAACGCCGATGTAGATACCATTCCCGATGTCCCCAATCTTGCCGCAGGAGCAGAGGTCAAAATCGAGATCAAAGCGTTCGCTCCTTCTTCTGTTGCCGAGGGGACGACCAACATTGCCACCATCACTGCAGTCGCTGCATGTGGAGCAAGTGCCGACGCGGTCGATGTCACCCAGGTTGTATCCGGAGGGCTTGTCCTGCATAAGGGACAGCAGGTATCGAATTCAAATAGCAACGGGATTACCGGCGATCCGGGTGATCAAATCACCTACACAACGAGCTACAAGAACCTCTCCGCAGGACCGCTCTTCGATGTTACCGTGTACGAGACGATTCCCGCACATACCAGCTATGTGGTTGGCTTCGCAAGTGGAGGAACACCACCGGGAGGGCTCACAGTGACAATCGAGTTCTCCTCTGATGGTGGAGCCAGTTGGTCATCTATCCAGAGCGTGGCCGTCACCAACGTCCGCTGGAAACTCTCCGGCCCGCTTCCAGCGGGAGCGGAATCGTCCGTCGGCGTATCGTTTGACGTGCAGATCGAATGACCTCCTAGGCCCCTGGAAGCTCGGCGGTGCAGTGTGGGCAGCGCACGGCGTCGATCGGGATGTCGGTCTTGTAGTAGGGACAGGTCTTCGTCATCGGTGCTGCCGCCACCTTTGGTTTCTCCATCTTGGCCGCTGCCTTGACGATGAGGAACATGATTAAGGCGATGATCAGGAAGTTGATCAGAAAGTTGATGAACGTCCCGTAGTAGATTGCTGCCGCACCTGCTTCGCGCGCTGCCTGTGCCGATGGGTACACAATTCCCGAAAGATTAGCGTACAGGTTGGAAAAAATCGACGTTACCGACTGCCTTTCCCACGAGAGGCATGATAATGTCAACCACGAACGACTTGACGAGTGCCCCGAACGCAATACCACCTTACATATCGGCGAATTCAAGCCCACAAGCCACGGACATGATAACAATGTGGGTATGCGCCTTAATCGTTGTACACCCGCTTTTGCAGATAACTTCTAGATACTTGGTTCACAGCATCTTCATCTCTGGCGGGCAAGCTGTGCTCAACAACTCCAAAGGAGGAGAAGAAGATGAAACGAATTACGAAGATGATACTTAGCGCAATGTTGATAGGAGTATTATTCGCCGGATTGGTGTTTGCTCAGGGTGGGGTGGCAACTTCGCCGTCCACGCAGACGACGGCAGCAACGACTACGTCCACGCAAACGGTAGCCCCTGAGGTCAAGGACGCGTTGTTGGAGGCGTTGACCGGTTCAGATGGGGAGTACGCAGCGTATGCTATGTACAGCGCGGTGATCGATACGTACGGCAACGTTGAGCCATACGTCACGATTCGTGAGGCGGAGGCACGCCACATTGCGGCATTGGAGCGGCAGCTAGACAAGTACGGCATCGAGTATCCCTCTGAGAACCCTTACCTAGGAACGGTAGAGGCTCCTGCCAGCTTACAAGAAGCAGCAATTGCTTGGGCGGAGGGTGAAGTAGCAAACGTGGAACTGTACGATCGACTGATTGCGACAATTCCCGGTTCCTCGTACCCCGATATCGTGCGTGTGCTCAACAACCTGCGTTCGGCATCACTCGATGCTCACCTACCCGCATTCCAGGCAGCAGCCGATAACGGCGGAACTTTGAGTGCCGATCAGATGCAGAACTTGGATCTTGGTCATGGCGGGAACGGAGCGGGCAATGGCGGCAGGAATGACAGCAAGAGGGGTAACAGAGCAGGGCGTGGTATGAGGGGCCGTGGCGGGAATCGAGACTAGAAGCTTAACTGGAGCCAGCGGCTCCAGTTCAAGATCCAAGTGTTGACGGTGCATCCCACTGCGGGCTGCACCGTTTTTCACTCATAGGGCCCGCTCTCCGCAGGTGACGGAGCGTTCGTCAGGGTATGGTTTTATATTACGACTTGGATTCAACTCCCAAGAGCAACTGTCAAGGGGGTATGTGTGGAGAGGAATACTTCATACGGGGTTCGGAAGCCAAGTGTCTTCCGTGGTCGGTGATTGAGCCGCTCTATTGCCTGCTCGACCTCTTTCCTGGTAACACCTGTCAGCTCTCTGTCTTTGGGAAAGTACTGACGAATCAACCCGTTCGTGTTCTCGTTCACTCGTCTCTCCCATGATAAATACTGATGAGTAAAGTAGACCTTGATTCCTAACTCTTCCGTGATCTGCTCATACTCTGCCATCTTCTTGCCGTTGTCGTAGGTTAGTGTGTGTAGGTTCCCTTTGTGTGTCACAAGTCCACTAACAATGGCTCCACGTACCGCTGCTGCTGTCCTGCGCGCTACCGCATCAATGATCGTGTACAACGACTTACGGAATCGTTCCTGGGATCCTCCCCAGAGTGCCTCGCGGCCTCCGGAGCGGCGGATCGTGCGTCTCAGCAACTGCCAGAAGACGCGCAAGAAGCCATAGTCAAGCTAGATAACGGTGTCTACGCGCGGCCAGACGATGGATCGCGTTCTGCTATAGTTGCCATGGAGGACCCAACGGTCGCCTTGCGTCGCTTCCTCCACTGCGGGCAAGAACGCCTCATCAGGCGTTTCTTCCCAATTTGGCTTCCAGAACAAGGCATCGATCTCGATGTGGTCGAGTCCAAGCTGCTCAGCCAGCAGGCGAGCGACCGTGGTTTTGCCCGAGCCCGTCGACCCTACAACGTTGATACGCGAACTGGGCCTGTGACATTTCGTCCTCGGTATTCTCCCCTCCGATCACACAGCATGACACACCTTGGGCAGGCGTCATCTTCTAGTTTGATGGGGGAGCATGCAAAGACACGCGGGCGACGGTTTGCTGAAGACGTGACTCGGCTGCAGGTTGCGTGCCTGCAGCCGAGTCATTTGTCGAAATGGGCCTAAGATTGGCCTCTTCGGCTAGAACCCTTCGATGCGGATACTGCCGTTGCTCGTTCGTAATTCCAACGTCTGCGTGGCAGGCGGATTCAACGCCGCATTCCAGCTGCGGCCTTCGGTATCACCGACAAGCG
>Ga0307990_1001000_pt1 | contig 24198 bp, 13 predicted proteins | sample EllFjometagen129_FD_203168 | JGI IMG/M metagenome (GOLD analysis project Ga0307990, IMG submission 203168) | Marine microbial communities from Ellis Fjord, Antarctic Ocean - #129 | ecosystem: Environmental > Aquatic > Marine > Unclassified | place: Southern Ocean | collected 2014-10-08
AAACAATTGCAGTAGCGAATCAAAAAGGTGGATGTGGCAAGACTACCACTGCTGTTAATCTGTCGGCAGCCTTGGCTGTGGGCGGTGCCAGGGTCTTGTTGGTAGATCTTGATCCGCAAGGCCATGCCACATTAGGGATTGGGCATGATCCCAATGCACTGGAACGTACCATTGGTGATGTGATGGTGGATCGTAGCATGTCCATTGATGATGTCATGCTTCAAACCAGGTTAGCAGGTTTGTCCATCGTGCCCAGTAATATCCTGTTGGGTACGGTGGAGCTGGATCTGAGAGATCGAACTGGCAAGGAGTTGGTTTTGGGTGAAAAGCTTCGTGCGGTATCGAGTCAATTCGACTATTGCGTGATTGATTGTTCGCCGCCTTTGAGTTTGCTCATGTTGAACGCCCTGGTAGCTAGCGATAGTGTTGTGGTGACCGTTCAGACCCATTATTATGCTATTGAAGGTCTCAAAAGACTTCTGGAAACGATTCATATTGTCAGAAAGCGTTTTCATCCCTGCCATGTGAAGGCCTTGGGATTGTTGCTGACTTTCGTAGAAGATCGTACTCTATTGTGCCGCGAGATTCAGCAGCAGCTTAGAGAGTTTTTTGGCAATCTCGTATTTGAAACGGTGATTCACAGAAATGTGCGTTTGGCAGAAGCCCCCAGTGCAGGAGAGTCGATCTTTACCTACGCTCCCAGTAATAAGGCGGCCAAGGAGTATATGGCATTTTCGCAAGACGTGATGACGCGTCTGGCTCAACGGGAGATGCAATATGCCTAGGCGCAGAGGTGGTCTGCAAAAGAATGTGCGTAGCATCTTTGAAGATGCGTCCCTACCTGACGATGTGAGCGTTCACGTTGTGCTTGCAGAGCCTGACATGGAACCAGAACCAACGTGTGTACCTGCGTCCAGGGAGAAGATGACTGTGCCTGATGTTTCAGCCGGTCTGAGCCCTTGTGAATCCGTCCCTGAAATGGCTGTGGCGGAAGCCCCTCCAGAAACGAGTTTGTCCCCGGAAGAGCCAGACTTCTCTGATCCCGTGATCGAAGCCCGGATGAAAAAGCAGAAATGCGAAAAGGACTTCTCGTGTTACACATCTGGTTTGAAAGAGTTGTGCCAGGCACGTGTCACTCGCGGTGGTAAGGCAGTGCAATGTATGGAGCCCAAAAAGACCTCTTGTGCGTATCGCATGACCACTCTCTTCAAACGTATCTGTCAATGCCCCATTCGCATTCACATCGCCAAAAAACATGGCAAATGATTTCATTTTTGATTTTTGAGTTTCGATTTTTGATTGGCTGTCGCAGACTGGCAAGGCTTGGTCCAAATCTAAAATTCCCAATCCGCAATCCGCAATCAAAAATCCGAAATCAAAAATGAACTGGTACGGATCTGGATCAACGAACTGGTCCGAAGTCTGTTATCTTGCTCGAACAAGCCATAGACCAGCTCGTTGAAACGAAATCCAGTAAAAAGGCTAAATCCAAGGCCTCATCATCTGTAATATGCCTTTAGACAGTATTCGCGAAGCATTCTCTGGGTGCTGAAGTACGAGCCATTCAGTGCAATGGCATTTCGCATGATCTGGACAAAGGCTGTGTGATCCTGATAGTACAGGCTGATGACCTTTTCCAGCTTTTTGTACAGGGCTCGCGAATCCGCAGCTGTGGACGATTTGTCGGGATGACCAATACCCCAGCCGGTGAGGCCTTCGATACAGCCTTCAATCCACCAGCCATCCAGGATGCTGAGGTTGGGGACACCATTCAAGGCCGCCTTCATGCCGCTGGTGCCGGATGCCTCCATGGGGGGCTCGGGATTATTAAGCCAGATATCCACGCCTGGGATCAAACACTTGGCCAGGCCAATTTCGTAATTGGGCAGGTATACGGTTGGGATGTTACGACCCAGTTGTGCGGCTGCTTCGTGGATGGCCTGAATCAGCTGTTTTCCGCCTTCATCCTTGGGATGGGCCTTGCCTGCAAACACGAGCTGGAAATTGCCCACCTTCTCTGCAATCTGCTTGAGCCGTTCAATATCTTTGAATATGAGATTGGCCCGCTTGTAGGGGGTTGCCCTGCGGGCAAATCCAACGGTAAAGACCTTTTTCTTGAATTTGATAGGAGATTTTTTGTTAATCAAGTTTATGAGTTTGTCTTTGCTGACCTGATGGGCCTTGTCCAGTTCTTTCAACGGCACGGCCAGGGCATGACGCAGATGATCATTTTCGAGTTGCCAGTCAGCCACATAGGTATCAAGTAGCTTGGCAATGGGTGGGGCGATCCAGGTGGGTACGTGAATGCCATTGGTGATCGCATCAATGGTATACTCCGGGAACATGTCACGGGACACTTCAGCGTGTTTTTTGGCCACGCCATTGACATAACGGCTGAATGCCAGTGCCAAGTGTGTCATGTTGAGCCTTGTCTTGTCCGGCATGAAGTAACGCGTCATTTTCCACATGGGATGATCACCGATCAGGGCCTTGGCATCTTTGAGATCAAAACGATCATGTCCTGCTGGCACGGGGGTGTGTGTGGTAAAGATACATTTCTGAATCAGCGTGCTGATGTCCGCTTTGCGTGCGCTGGTTCGTTTTTGGCGTTTAAGCTGCTCTGCCAGGAGTTCAAAGGTCAAAAAGGCAGCGTGACCTTCGTTCATGTGGTAGCAGGACAGCTGGTCATACCCCAGGGCTCTGAGTATCTTGACACCCCCCACGCCAAGGATCCATTCCTGCATCAAACGATAGCGATTGTCACCGCCGTAGAGGTGGTGACTCAAGGACCGTAATTCACTGGGATTACCCGAAATATCTGTGTCCAGATAATAGACAGGGACCACGTGACCGGTCAGGCCTTTGGCTTCGTAACACCAGGCACGTACTTTGCACATGTGGCCGTCCAGCTTGACCGTGACTGTGGGTTTGCATTTCTTGAGTTGCTTGTCAATGGCCCAGACTTGTGGTTTTTCTGTCTGACGCCCCTTTTTGCTGATACTCTGATGGAAATACCCTTTGCGTGCGAGCAGCGTGACGCCCACGTAGGGCAGAGCCATGTCTGCGGATGTCTTCAGCGTGTCACCCGCGAGGATGCCGAGGCCACCACTGTAGGTGGACACTTTGGCGTCAATACCGACTTCCATGGAAAAATAGGCGATCTTTTGAGTTTGTTTTTGGGTCATAACGATGTCTGTCCTTAAATAGTGATTGATTATACTCTTCCCGTCAGTTCAGTCAGTGCCTGGAGACGCTGGGCATGTTTTAGTGCCATGTCTCTGGTTGTCATGCGCCATTGCCAGTTGCCTCGGGTCTTGGAAGGATAATTCATACGGGCTTCCTGTCCTAGATTGAGGATGTCTTGCATGGGAATCATGGTGACCTTGGCCACTGAGGTCATGGCCAGGCGAATGAGTTGCCATGCGACGGTTCGTGATGTGACTTTGTGCCCCAGGTAATCGCACAATCGTGTCTTTTGAGATTCAGTGGCGTTGTATTCAAACCAACCTCTGGTGGTGTTGTTGTCATGTGTGCCCGTGTACACAATGTAGTTTTCTTCGTGATTGTGCGGGCAATGGTAGTTCTGAGAGGGTTTGCCATCAAAGCCAAAGTGGAGGACCTTCATACCGGCAAAATTGAATTGCCGCATGAGCTCGCGTACATCGGCTGTGATGTGCCCCAGGTCTTCAGCAAAGATCTGGGCAAAGGGCAGTTTTTCGAACAGGGTCTGGAAGAATGCTGCGCCTGGTCCGGGTTGCCATTGGCCATTCATGGCGGTTTTGTGCGAACCCGGTATTTCCCAGTACTCAGCAAAGCCACGGAAATGGTCAATGCGAATTGTGTCAAACAGGCTCATATTGTGGGCAATTCGATCGATAAACCAGGTATAGCTCTGTTTGGCCATGACCTCCCAGTTGTATACCGGATTGCCCCAAAGCTGACCGGTTTTGCTGAAGTAGTCTGGTGGTACGCCTGCCTTGAATTTAGGCCGTTTGTCCGCATTGAGCTTGAAGAGCTTGGGATGGGCCCACACATCAGCGCTGTCTTGGGCCACATATAAAGGCAGATCGCCCACAAGTAGGATGTCTTGTTCGCGACAGCTGTCACGCAGCGCTGTAAACTGACGCCAGAACAGGTATTGAAAGAAGCGATAACGTTCCAATTCCAGGTGGAGCTCTTTGCGTATTTCCCTGAGCACACTTTTATCACGATCTCGCAGGGTCTTGGGCCATTCTGTCCATTGTCGTTTAACGCCGATACGTTGTTTCAATGCCGTAAAGAGGACAAAATCATCAAGCCATTCTTTGTGACGTTTGACAAAGCTGTGATAGGCCTCAGGTGTTTTTTTACTGAAGAAACGTTCGAAGGCTCGGTTGAGCAATCTGTTTTTCAAGCCTTCTGCGCGGGCAAAACTGGCCTTGTTAGCAGGAAAAGAGGGTAATCTGCTGATGTCTTGTTTGTCCAACAGCCCCTTGGCGTAGAGCTGGTCCGGGCTGATCAGCAGCGGGTTGCCAGCAAAGGCTGAATTACAGCTATAGGGAGAATACCCCGCCTGAGCTGTGGTGCAATTCAGGGGCAACATCTGCCAGTAGGTCTGGCCGGCTTGCTTGAGGAAGTCGACAAACTGATAGGCCTGGGGTCCCAGATCGCCAATGCCATAGTCGGAGGGCAGTGAGCTTATATGTAATAAGACTCCGCTGGAGCGTTTTCTAAACATAAGTAATCTTCCTTGATCCCTTCGTTATGAGAGGGCCAGCCCCAGATATCCGGCCAGTTGTTTAAACAGAGCGATCCAGCAACTGGCTTCCTGGTCATTCTGTTCGCTGAGTTTTAATTTCATTGTTTGGTAGAAAGTCTTGCTGATTTCAAAGAACAGGTTTTGAGCGTGTTGCAGATCAATATCAGGGACCAGAGGATCAATGATTTCAAGCGTTTGGCCGATTTGCTCCAGGAGCTTCAAATCTTCTGGCTCGTTTTTGAGCTGCTGCATCCATTCGCTGATACGTAAGCTGGCGTCAAAGCTCAGTCGTTTCTGATTCAGCTGTACATCAAATGCTACAATTTCGTCTATCACATCACGAAGATGTTCCAGGTCCACGTTTTCGGCGCGAATGCCCTTAAGTATAGAACGATTCAATATAAAGGCCGCCGGGCCCGCCAAATCAGGGGGCAGGGGCATGCCCATGTTGCGTACCATTTTCATGATGGCGTAATTGTGTTCGTAGATGTGCCTGAACGAGGAAGAAATCTCTGTGCGCGTGTTTTCAAGCAGGCGGTCCAGTATTTTTCGTTGCTGGTCTTTGAACAGGTCGGACAGCGAATAATTGATGCCCTCAAATGAGGTATTCATAATCTGAATGATTTCGTTGGTGTCACCTCGTTTGAATGCGTCCTTCATGTTCGAACAGAGTTCTTCAAAGTCGTTCTTTTGCTCAGCTTTGCGTACCACGGCAAACACATGATGGTCGCCCAGGTACAAGACCGCCAGTTCAATACCATATTGTTGCAGTGTGATCTGCGACTCAATGGTGGCGGCACTTGTGATGAGTACTTGAACGCCCGCTTCAATACGCCGGCAGGTCTTCGGATGCAGTGTGTAGCAGTAAATGTCCGTGCTGTTGTCGCAGGGCTTCTCAAAGACCGAGCTCAAGCCAACATGGGCGCCCACACGGCTTAAATCAACGCAACAGGGGGCGACATGGGCTTCGTACACCAGACGTCCATTGGCAAGGGGACGATTGTTTGAGGGGGCCACCTCCAGACGATGTTTAAACTCCGGTTCAAAGTCCTCGTTGTGTACGTCACGGCACAACTGCATGGCCCGGGCTGCGTATTTCATAATCTGTGTGGTTTCAATGCCTGAAATATCGTCAAAAAACCAGCCGCAGCTTGTATACATGAGCATGCTATTACGCTGGATTTCAAGGAGCTTCAGGAAGGTTACCTTTTCCTGGTCAGCGAGTGTCTTTTCTGTGTGTTCCTTGATGAATCGCTCTACAAACTTCTTGGAGCGATCGTGGATGACACGAATGTAATCATTTCGCAATGCCCAGGGATCATCCACCCACTTTTTCATCTCTTTATCGTACATGTAGGCAAAGTGATCTCGCAGCCAGTCAAGAGATTCGCGTAGCGGTGCTCGCCATCCTTGTTGGCCGGACAGGGCTTGGTCACTGGCGCAGCCACAATTATTTTTCCAGCGTTCCAGGCCGTGTTCGCAGCTCCATGACGTATTCTCCCAGACTTCAACTTCGTACTGAGGTGTGACCCAATCCAGATATTCCGCGTAGATAGTCACTTGAGCCAGTTGTTTTTCTTCTATCTCATGCAGGCAATAGGCCAACGCCATATCACCATGACGATGATGGTGGCCGAATGATTCGCCATCTGTCGCCAAATGGACCAGGGGTTGATGCTCGCTACGACTTGGAAAGCCCTGGATCATTCGATTGGCCAGGTTTTCGCCATTGTGTAACAGGCCGCCGTAGGCCACATTGTGCGAAATGGCCCCATGGTAGAAAAAGACGGTGATTTCTTTGCCTGATGGCAAACGGCACAGATACGGCTGAGTGGTGTCAATATCGTGTTCGTTGACGGTTTTCCAGCGTTTTCCGTCCAAACGACGTACACGTTTGGCTTGACGAGGTGCGAGAATGGTGAACCGAATGCCAAGATCTGCCAGGGTTTCCAGCGTAGGTAAATCTGTGGCTGTTTCTGGGAGCCACATGCCTTCTGGCTGGCGTTGGAATCGGTGTTCAAAATCTTGAATGCCCCAGAGAGTCTGCGTATGTCGATCTTGATCATTGCATAACGGCATGATCATGTGGTTGTATGGCTGGGCAATGGCCGGGCCGTGGCCAGAAAAACGTTTCTGTCCGAGACGATCCGCTTCCAGGATCTTTTTGTAGACATCCGGGTCCTTGTCTTCCAGCCAGGACATGAGCGTAGGACCAAAATTAAAGCTCATGTGGCTGTAATTGTTGACAATGTCGACAATTTTCTTGTCCTGATCCAGAATACGAGATACTGCATTTTGCCGATAACATTCTTGACTGATGCGTGTATTCCAATCGTGATAGGGGTAGGCTGAATCCTGAAGCTCAATGGCCTCCAGCCAGGGGTTTTCACGCGGGGGTTGGTAAAAGTGCCCATGTACACATACGAATCGATTCATTATCAGCCTTTCAGGTTGATGGACATTGAGACGTCCAAATTTATCATCAGGCTCAAGAATACTACCCTATAAGCCCCACAGTATCTTCGACAAACCGCCTTCAAAACTCAAATGGGCATTCTCTACAATACTGGGTTTTCTAGGAAAATGTTGTCAAAAAGTCAGATTTTAGGGGGCCTTGTTGAAAATGGAGGCGACCATTTTCTTGCCTTGAACGGTTATGGTGCTCCCGGTATACTCTATTTTCCGTGTAGAAAATCTAATGCCTGTTATTTGACTTTGTTCCATTTTGACCGAGTTCAAGTTGTTTTCTGAGGAATTTACTATGAAACTGAAGGCTGTATTCTCCATCATTAGCCTGTTCTGGTTAAGCTCCTGCGCTACTAATAAGGCTGTTAATAAGGCTGTTGATCCCTGGATTATCGGGTCTCCAGCGGGCAGCCGTTTCGTCTCAATCAACAAGACAGGAGAGACGATTATTCCGAATGGGCGGATTGTGGCGCCTGTGGGAAAGAATATTGTGGTGGCGCCTCATCCCTTTGGGCTGACATTAAGTCCAGATGGCAATACTGCCATTACAGCCAACTCCGGCACCAGTCCGCTTTCCATCACCATTATTCGGGATATACTGTCTGAAAAGCCAGAGGTTCAACAGATTCCCCCTGGACACGAAACTGATGAAGGGGTGTTGGCTTCGGTTTTTATGGGACTTGCTGTTTCAAAAGACAACAGTCTGGTGTATGTGGCAGGTGGTCAGGAAAACAAGGTTTACACCTATGATCTGCGAACTGGAGAGAGTCTAGGCGCTTTTGATTGCAACTTTGTGTCTGACACGGTTGATTACAGCCATGGGTACATTGGCGATCTTGTTCTTTCAAGGGATGGAAAAAAGCTCTACGCGGTGGATCAAATTGGCTTTCGAATGGTCATTATAAATACCGAGACTGGACAGGTGGAGCAAAACGTGCCTGTAGGAAGATACCCATTTGGGATTTGCCTGTCACCCGATGAACAGACGCTGTATGTGGCCAATGTCGGGATGTTTGAATACAGCATGGTATCCGGTGTTACCAGTAAAAACGCGAGTGATAAGGCCCTTAAATATCCAGCTTTTGCCTATGGCAGTCCAGACATGGTCAAGGGTATAAAAAGCGATGATGTGTCAGTGCCCGGGCTGGGGGAAATGAATTCACCCGAAGCATTTTCAGTGTTTACGATCAGTCTGAAAGACCCGGATGATCCCAAGGTTATCGCCAAGACCAAGACGGGTCACCTGGTTGGGGCCAAGGTGGAGGGTATTCCTGCGGTGGGGGGCGCCAGCCCCAATTCTCTTGTGGCCACTGATAAGCATGTTTTTGTGAGCAATGGTACCCACGATTCCATCTCTGTCATTTCAATCAAAAAAGATGTTGTGGTAAACACGATTTATCTTAAGCCGGATCAGCGCGTAAAACAGTTTCGGGGTGTTATTCCGTTTGGATTGGCCCTTTCTCCTGACAACAAATGGCTGTATGTGGCTGAGTCGGGCATCAATGCTGTGGCTGTCATTAATGCAGAAACCTTGGACGTGGTTGGGCATATTCCGACAGGTTGGTTTCCTGCAAAAATTGAGGTGAGCAAGGACGGAAAAAAACTGATTGTGACCAATGCGAAGGGCTATGGGAGCGGCCCCAATGGTGGGCAGGATTTTAGAGTGGGGCCGGAAGGCAGTTATATTGGTTCACTCATGAAAGGTACTGTTCAGATCGTTGATATACCTTCCCAGGAGGCACTGACCCACTTGACACAGCAGGTAATCACCAACAATTTTGATTTCGAGAGGGCCTCTTCTGAAAAATACGCATGGCGAAAAAACAATCCAGTGCCCCTTTACCCAGGCGAGAAGACAAGCCCGATCAAACACATTGTATTTATTTCGAAAGAAAATCGTACGTACGATGAAGTGTTTGGGCAGGTAAAAAAGGGGCGTGGTGATGCCAGTCTGGCACGGTATGGCTCGGGCGTCACATTTCAGAATTCCAGCCGGAAGGTCACAATCAAAAATAGTGATATCATGCCCAATCATTTGAAGATTGTGCGTGACTTTGCTATGTCTGACAACTTTTACGTGGATGCAGATGTGTCGGCTGATGGGCATCGCTGGCTTGTCAATACGTATCCCAACGAATGGGTCGAAACCTGTACCGCTGCCAGCTATGGGGGCAATCGTTCGTTTCGTTTTGGCTCCAAAGCGCCAGGTGTCTATGCCATGAATGGTGCTGCAGGCGCCATATATCCCGAAGACTACAATGAAGCCGGGTCCATGTGGGATCATCTGGAAAGGCATGGTGTCAACTTTTTCAACTTTGGATTCAGCATCATGTTTGAGCCGGGAATCTATGATTCTAAATTCAAGTATGAAGGCATCAGGCACTACATCAATTATCCGTTGCCAAAGCCCCTCTGGGATCGGACTTCAAAGCAGTATCCCACATACAACATGGCCATTCCTGATCAGTTCAGAATTGACCAGTTCCAAACGGAATTTGATGAAAAATGGATCAGTGGTCCAGACACCATGCCAGCGTTTCTCACGGTCATCATCCCCAATGATCATGGCGCAGGGGAGCGGCCCGAGGCCGGCTATCCGTTTCGTGAAAGCTATATGGCGGACAATGACCTGGCAGTGGGGCGTATTGTAGAATATCTTTCGCATACCCCATACTGGAAAAACATGCTGGTGGTTGTCACTGAAGACGATGCTCAAAATGGCGTGGACCATGTCGATGCACACCGAAGTTTGTTAATGCTAATTTCACCCTGGGTCAAGAGAGACCATGTGAGCCATGTGCATTACAGTTTTGGGAGCATTTTCAAGACCTTCTGGAACATACTCGGTTTGCCTTATCTTAACCAGTACGATGCCAGCGCCACGGATCTGGCTGAATTCTTCACTGATATACCCGACTACGAACCCTATACTGCTGTACCAGTCGATTCGAAGGTCTTTGAGCCGCAGAAGGCCCTGGATCCATTTGATGAAACCTTTGACTGGGAGGCATTGGATGAGTCTCCCGTGATGGATAACCAGGAAGATATGATTCGAGAGAGTAAAGAAAAGGATGAATACCGGTTGGAAAACAGGGAGAGGCCAAATTGAATTTTTAGAGGTGTCCTTATATAGCAGGGGTTTTTCAAAGGGCCTTTGTAGTGCATTTTGGCAATGACTTTGCTGTCACACTTTGGACTGATGTTGGCATGCGGCTAAAAACTCGGGTTGTTTTGGATTGCGGTTGACAGTGAATGACGCGTATTGTATTTTGTATTCAAATACGTTTAAGCAGTTTTTTTAGGCGAAGCGGACAGCTTGTGGTGAAACCATCGAGATCCTGTGACGCATAGTCTGGATTTTGCAGACGTGGCCAGGGTCAATCGCACTTTATTATCAAGGAGCGAAAATGAGAAGGCATTTGGTATTGAAACGGGTTGTTTGCCTGGCAGTGTTTGCCATTGCAGGGTCGGTATTGGCCGGACAGGTCAGCGGTGAACTGAAAACCTGGCACAAGGTGACTGTGACATTCGACGGTCTGGACACGGCTGAAAATGCCACACCGAATCCATTCATGGATTACCGCCTCAATGTTCGCTTTACACACATCGGCTCGGGTCAGAGTCTACTTGTACCCGGTTATTATGCCGCCGATGGCAATGCGGCGAATACCTCCGGTGACAGCGGCAACCAGTGGCGTGTTCATTTTGCACCAGGCCAGATAGGCACCTGGATGTATGCGGTTTCGTTCAGATCTGGCAAGAATGTGGCTGTGGCAGAAGATCCCGGTGCAGGTGATTCGGCAGAGTTTATGGATGGTGAAACGGGTTTGATTACAATTTGTGCCTCGGACAAGACGGGTCGGGATATGCGGGCCAAGGGATTGTTGCAGTATGTGGGCAAGCATCACCTCCGCTTTGCAGAGACAGGCGAGTATTTTCTGAAGTGCGGAGCCGACGCCCCTGAGAACTTTCTGGCCTATGCCGAGTTCGATGGGGATTTCAAGACCGATGGTCAGAAGGACAATTTGATCAAGACCTGGGCCCCGCATATCAAGGACTGGAAGCCGGGTGATCCCACGTGGCAGGACGGCAAGGGCAAGGGCATTATTGGGGCCATCAACTATTTGGCGTCCAAAGGCATGAACGTCTTTTCATTCTTGCCCATGAACATTGCCGGCGATGACCGCAATGTGTTCCCCTACACCACGTACGATGAGCGGGAACGCCTGGACTGCTCCCGCATGGACCAATGGGCCATGGTGTTCGAACATGGCAATAGCCTGGGCATGTATCTTCACTTCAAGACCATGGAAACAGAAAATGAACTGATCCTGGACAAGGGTGACCTGGGGCCACAGCGAAAGCTTTATTACCGTGAGTTGATTGCCCGCTTCAGCCACAATCTGGCTTTGAACTGGAATTTGGGAGAAGAGATCAACAGTGCTACGCATCTTCAGAAGGTGGCCTGGGCGCAGTATTTTGCAGAACATGATCCGTACCAGCATCACATAGTGATTCACAATATGGGTGACCCGCATTATGACCTGCTGGGCAAGGCCTCGGCACTCAGGGGCTTTTCTCTGCAAACGAGCAAAGCTGATTTTAGCCAGGTACACAGACGCACCCGAGATTACATTGACCGGTCTGTGGCCGCAGGGATACCTTGGGTTGTGGCCTGCGATGAACCGGGTGATGCCCAACACGCCCTCATTACAGATGAAGAAGATCCTACGCATGACAACGCACGCAAGAATGCCCTGTGGGGCAACATCATGGCAGGCGGCGCCGGTGTCGAGTGGTACTTCGGGTACAAGCATCCTCATAGTGACTTGACATGCCAGGATTTCCGGTCACGGGAGAACATGTGGACGCAGTGCAGTTTTGCCCTGGCATTTTTCGACAACTATGAGATTCCGTTTTGGGACATGACATGTCAGGATGAATCAACGGCCAGCAAAGATGATTACGTGCTGTGTAAACCCGGTGAGGTTTACCTCGTGTATCTGAAAAAAGGTGGCACCGTGAACATCCATGTCACCTCTGGAGAATTCAACCACGGATGGCTTAATCCTCGAACAGGTGAGGGACTCCATGGATTGCTGAAACGCGGCACTGTTACGGGCAAGACCCGTGTCACTGCGCCAGATAATAACGACTGGCTGCTTGCCATCAGGGGGCAAGGCCAATTGACTCTGGCCGTCGATTAAATCCCTATTAGGCTGGTTCCGGATCACACGCCCCAGATGAGCTGCAAGGCACTCTGGCACGCAGGTATGGCTTTTGCAATGGGGTACATAAAGGCCTTGTTGCAGGAATAGCCCTGCGACTGTTAGGCCGGATCGTAGAGACTGGCATTAGTTAGGAAATAGACCGATGAAAAAAAGAGTGGTTATGCTCGTAATCTGTGGCCTGTATTGTGTTCCTGGTTTGGCAGACACCCAGGTGATGACTCTGATGGAAGGAGAAAACTTCTGGGGCGGGTGTATCACTGATGGCCGGGCCATGCCATTTGGCCGGGTCGATTTTCAGCGGGATCTCTACGGCAATACTCAGGGCAACCAAGCTCAGCCGCTTCTCATTTCTGATAAGGGACGTTATGTCTGGTGTGAGGAACCCTTCAAGTTCAATTTTGATGGTAAGACACTCAAGGTCGAATCACGCCACGGTAAGATCCAGAGTGGCCAACAGGGCGATACTCTGCGTGAAGTTTTCCAATATGTCAGTCGCACCTACTTTCCCAGCAATGGACAGATTCCTGATGAGCGGCTCTTTGTCAAGCCTCAGTACAACACGTGGATTGAGCTGATCTATGATCAACGTGAAGATCGTATCCGACAATATGCTGATGATATTCTGAGCCATGGCTTTCCCTCAGGCGTGCTCATGATTGATGATAACTGGCAGGAAGATTATGGTGTATGGGAGTTTCATCCAGGTCGGTTTTCAAACCCCAAGGACATGATGGATAGACTGCATGATCAGGGTTTTCAAGTCATGCTATGGATCTGTCCCTATTTCAGTCCGGACAGTGAGACATTTCGTCTGTTGCGAAACAAGGGATACTTCCTCAAGGACAAGCGGGGCGGCACCTATATCCGAAAATGGTGGAACGGTCACAGTGCATCGCTCGACCTGACAAATCCTGACGCCGTGGCCTATTTTCAAGGGCGGCTTGCTTATCTTGTCAATCAGTATGGTGTGGATGGGTTCAAGTTCGATGCGGGCGACGCCAATCACTATCATGACCCGAACATAAAGGCCTCAATGGATATCAGTCCCAACGCTTTCTCCGAGCTCTGGGCCAGGTTGGGTCTGCCTTTCAAGCTCAATGAATATCGCGCCTGTTGGAAACTGGCCGGTCAACCGCTCGCTCAACGCTTGCGGGACAAGGGGCATACCTGGCGGGATCTGCAGCAACTCGTTCCTGATGCCCTGGTCCTGGGTCTGATGGGGTATGCGTATACCTGTCCTGATCTGATTGGGGGAGGGGAATACTCATACTTCTACAACAATCCGGGTAAGGCTCTGGATCAGGAGTTGATTGTTCGGTCGGCCCAGTGCTCGGCCCTGATGCCCATGATGCAGTTTTCTGTGGCCCCATGGCGCGTACTGAGTGAGGACAACATGGCCATCTGCCGGGATATGGCGAAACTCCACGAGGTCATGGGCCCCGAGATTCTGGCCATGGCCAAAGCGTCCTCCAAGTCAGGGGAACCCATGGTGCGGACTCTGGAATATATGTATCCTCACCAAGGGTATGCCTGTATCAAGGACCAGTTTCTACTGGGAGACAGTCTTCTGGTTGCGCCGGTCCTGGAGAAAGGCGTACGCAAAAGGACAGTCCTTTTCCCCCGAGGGGTGTGGCAGGGAGACGACGGCTCCACGATCACAGGGCCGTGCACGCAGGACATTGATGTCCCTCTGAAACGATTGCCCTGGTATCGGTGTTTGTCTGTGTCGCAATAGTCCAGCCGAGATTGCGAAAAGCCATAACAGGACTTTTGCAAAAAGCCCTGTGGTGTACAGTCTTTGGTTTTCAGTTTTTAGAAAAACGCGTTTTTCCTGCTGTAAACTACCTACTGAAAACTGAAAATTTGAAGTTTGCAAAACTTCAATTATAACTTACAACTCAGTACTGCTCGGTCTGTTGGTTCTGGTTTTTGAGGCGAAACCGGTATTTTTCGGAGACTGGAAGGTGAGATGCTGAAAAGACTTGCGGTAAAACGACAGATTATAGTATAGTAAAAAGTGCCACAAAATGACCGTCTATGAACCTCAATGGGCATGATTCGGTCATTTCATCACTGTTATGGAGGCGTAGGGCTTGCGCTGCTTGTGTCCGCGAACACGGTTATTCCATAAATGAAGGAGATTTGTAATGTCAAAGAACCTGGTAAAGCTACTTTTCTTGAGTTTGTCATTGATATTGGCCCATGTTTGCGTGGCCAACGCTTTTGATGTCCGAAATGATCCCTTTCTTGTGGGTTGGTGGGGGGTTGACGAGGGCACGGGCACGCTTGCCTTGTCATAAGACAATCAGTAGTATATCACCTAGTTGTAGGCAGTCGATTATGTCAAAAGAATGAGGTGTTTTATGCGTTTTAGTCAATTTCGGGTGAGCGTTACTGTATTAATGTTGTCTGTTCTGGGCATGGCGAATGCTGTGGAGTCCTCTTCTCTGCCAGACATTTTTTCACAAGATGACTTGGCGTGGGAACGTAAGTTGGGGACGCATCAATATAGTTCTCCGACGGTGCGAAACGGGTATGTTTACCTCGGTGTGGATGATCGGGCTCTGGAACACTCTGTGGTTAAAAGCACGGGCGGTGGCCTGGTGATGTGCTTGAAAGAGGAGACCGGAGAATTGGTTTGGCAGTTACCTGTGCCTCGCTATAGGGAGGGTGTCAAGGCGCCATTTCACTTTAACCACTGGAAATGCGGCATCTGTTCCACGCCGGCTTTTGATGAAAAATATTTGTACATTGTGGGGTCACGAGGTGACATTCTCTGTCTGGATCAGTTGGGCCAGGCCAATGGCAATGAGGGGCCATTTATGGCAGAGGCTGCGTACATGGGCATTCCGAAAGAGGCCGAGTATGCGTTGACCACCGAGGACGGGGACATCATTTGGGCCTACAATTTGATCAAGCGATTGGGTGTGGTGCCCCATGATGTTTGCGGGAGTTCTCCCTTGCTCTATGGGAATCATCTGTACGTGTGTACCTCAAACGGTCAGGATAATAAACATGCAAAAATTGCCAACCCGGAAGCCCCCAGCTTGATCGTGTTGGATAAAAACACAGGTGAGTTGCTGGCCACGGACGGAGGCCTTTTTGGCGAGCGCTTGTTTCATGGAAACTGGTCCTCTCCTGCCTTGGCCACCTTCAAGGGCCGGGATACGATCCTCTTCAGCGGAGGAGATGGCGTCATGTACGCTTTTGAACCCATTGGCGTCAATTCTACGAGTGATGCTGTGCAGGATCTCAAGATCATCTGGCAATACGACTGCAACCCCTCTGACTATCGCATGAAGGACGGAGTGCCCATTCCCTGTTCGACGTGGAATCGAAAACGGAAGGATGGTCCCAGTGAACTGATTGCCAGTCCTGCAGTATACAAAGACCGTGTTTATGTGGGCATTGGGCAAAGTCCTGTGCATGGGCGCGGCCAGGGGATCATGAGTTGTATTGATGGTGTGACAGGCAAAAGGATTTGGGAGAATCGTACGGTAGATCGTACATTGGCGACCGTGGAGATTCACGATGGACTGTGTTATGTGCCTGATATCACCGGTCGATTGCACTGTCTTGATGCCGAAACGGGCGAGACTGTCTGGATGCATGATCTAAACGATATTGTGTGGTCTTGCTCGGCCAAGGTGATTGACGACAAGATTTATGTGGGGACCGTCAATAAACGATGGCTTTATGTGTTTAAGGCGGGGCGTGAAAAGAAGCTGCTTCATCAAACGAAGCTCAAGGGGGTTGCCATTACGCCCACTGTGCAGAATGGCGTTCTTTATCTGGCTACGCAAAAGAACCTGTTTGCAATTAGAACCAATCATTAATGTTTTTGATGTGCCGTATGGTTTTGTCTCGGTGAAATACACAACTGCATTTTTCTGAGATGGTATATTTGTATACCGTTTAAACATGGAGCGGCTGCTATTATCATTGGAGGAGTTTTACTGTGAGAACAATCGTAATCAATCGGAATATTCCAATCTGGATTTATTTTTTTTGGGTGGTGAGTTTACTCGTTCCTGCCCATTCAGCATTGGCCAAAGAGGCTTCGGGTTTGAACGTGGGCACCTTTTCTGGCCTGAGCCTGCGTCACATCGGGCCAGGTATGAAGTCTGGGCGTATCAGTGATGTGGTTAAGGATCCTACACGACCCAGTACCTGGTACGTGGCTGTGGCATCCGGCAATGTGTGGAAGACGGTCAACAACGGCACGACCTGGACCCCCATCTTTGACAACTACGGATCCTATTCTATCGGGTGCATCACGATCGATCCCCAGAATCCAAAGGTTCTATGGCTCGGTACGGGTGAGAATAACAGCCAGCGCAGCGCCGGCTACGGTGACGGCGTGTATAAAAGTATGGACGCTGGCAAGAGCTGGACCCACATGGGGCTCAAGACCTCTGAGCATATTGGCAAGATCCTGGTCGATCCGGTGAACTCCCAGGTGGTGTATGTGGCGTCCCAGGGGCCTCTATGGGCCGCTGGGGGCGAGCGAGGCCTGTACAAGACTATCGACGGGGGCACAACCTGGAACCCCGTGCTGACCATCAGCGAAAACACAGGCGTCAGTGACATCGCCTTTGATCCACGCAATTCAGATGTGATCTATGCCACATCCTACCAGCGGCGGCGTCATGTTTGGACCCTGGTGGCGGGTGGCCCAGAATCAGCGATCTTCAAGAGTACCGATGCAGGTCAAACCTGGCATAAGATTGTCAAGGGTTTGCCCTCGGTAGATCTCGGACGCATCGGTTTGACCGTGTCACCACAGCAGCCTGATGTGGTTTATGCCATTGTGCCTGCCGCCTGGGGTGAAAGTGGTTTCTATCGTTCCAGTGACATGGGTGAGACCTGGCAGCGCATGAGTGACTATATGACAATCGATCCGCAGTATTACCAGGAGCTATTCGCTGACCCCCACAAATTCGACAGAGTTTATTCGGTGGATACCTTCCTGCAGGTGACTGACGATGGCGGAAAGACCTGGCAGTCCGTGAACTCGCGATTCAAGCATGTAGACGACCATGCCCTGGTCTTTGATCCTCAAGATTCTGAGTATCTGATGATTGGCTGTGACGGGGGGATTTACGAGACCTGGGATCGCGGCGATTCCTGGCGTCATGTGTCAAATCTGCCAGTCACGCAGTTTTACCGTGTGGGTGTTGATAACAGCAAACCTTTCTATTATGTGTACGGAGGGACCCAGGACAATGGCTCCCTGGGCGGGCCGTCGCGAACCACCAACCGACATGGCATTCGCAGCAGTGACTGGTTTGTGACCTGTGGTGGTGACGGCTATCAGACACGCGTGGATCCCACGGATCCCAACATTGTCTATTCTGAGTCTCAGTACGGCGGGCTGGTCAGATATGACCGTCTGAGTGGTGAGCGTATTGGCATCCAGCCTCAGCCGGGTCCGAATGAACCACCCCTGGTTTGGAATTGGGACAGCCCTCTGGTGCTCAGTTCTCACAGCCCCACACGTCTCTACTTTGCAGCCAATCGTTTGTTCCGAAGTGACGATCGAGGTGATTCCTGGCGTGCGATCAGCCCCAATCTGACGCGCGAGATCGATCGGAATCAGCTTGAGGTCATGGGGACCGTGTGGAGTACCGAGTCCGTCTGGAAGAATGTCTGGACTTCCTTTTACGGCAACATTGTGTCCCTGGACGAATCATCCCTGCAGGAGGGCCTCATCTACGTGGGCACGGACGACGGCCTGATCCAGGTGACTGAAGACGGGGGACGTCACTGGCGAAAGACGGGGCTATTCCCTGGCATTCCTGAGCATACGTATGTGGCTGACCTCAAGGCCAGCGTGTCTGATGTTAACACGGTCTTTGCCGTGTTCAACAACCACAAGCGGGGTGACTTTTCGGCCTATATCCTCAAGAGTATGGATCAAGGACACAGCTGGGTGTCTATTACCAGCAATCTGCCCGAACGTCACGTGGCCTGGAGTATTCAACAGGATCCGGTGCGTAGCGATCTGTTGTTTGTCGGGACCGAGTTTGGACTCTTCTTTACCCTGGATGGTGGTAGTCACTGGATTCCCCTCAAAGGAGGTGCGCCCACGGTGGCATTCCGCGATCTGGAGATCCAGACGCGTGAATGCGATCTCGTGTGCGGCACCTTTGGTCGAGGCATCATGATCCTGGATGACTATTCACCGCTGCGTCAGGTGACGCCTGAATTGATGAAGAAACCGGCTGTGCTTTTTCCTGTCAAGCAAACCTGGATGTATGTTCAGGATGCACCCATGGGGGGGGGCGGTAAGGCCTCGCTGGGTAACAGCTTTTTCACGGCACCCAATCCTCCCTTTGGTGCAATCTTCACCTACTACCTCAAGTCGGGTCTTCAATCTCGGCGTCAGATGCGTAAGAAGCAGGAGGTCAAGCAGCAAAAAGAAAACAAACCAGTTTACTATCCCAGTTGGGACTCATTGCGACAGGAGGACAGTGAGGACAAATCAATGGTGTTCCTGACAGTCAAGGACGCTCGCGGTAGAGTCGTTCGTCGTGTCAAGGGCTCCATGGGATCTGGCATGCACCGTGTGGCCTGGGATCTTCGTCATGCACGCACCAGTCCTGTCACGCAGGGCAACAGTGACAATCCTTGGTCTGACAGTGGCAGCGGCATAGCAGCCTTGCCTGGCACCTATACGGTCCAATTGTCCCAGTATGTGGATGGCGAATTTACCCCACTGGCCGAGGCGCAGTCTTTTGAGCTGGTCCCCCTGGAACGCCAGAGTTTACCCGTTGACCGTAAGGCAAAGTTTGCCTTTGAAACGCGCGTCAGTCAGTTGCAGCATGCGGTGGCGAGTCTGGAACGATCTCTGGGCGACGCCCTGAATCGCGTGGTTTCTGCCAAACAGGCCCTGTACGGGGCGTCCAAGAATAGTGAAGCCCTGATTCTGCGTGCACGCGCGATTGAGCAGGAACTGTCGGCCCTCACCGTGGATCTTCGCGGGGACAGGACCGTGTCCAAACGTTTTGAGCCCACGTCCCCGTCTTTGCGTCAGCGTATTAACCGGGCCGGTGCAGGGATCTGGACTACATTTGCCCCCACAAAAACGAATCAACGGGCCTATCAGATTGCAAAAAATCAATTCACAACATTGCGTGCGCGCCTGCAGCGTATTGTCGAAAAGGATCTGACCAAACTGGAACAGGACATGGATAAGCTCGGTGTCCCCTGGACGCCAGGGCGTCCCATACCCCAGGTGAAATAAACCAACACATGAAGACTCGGTAGGAGGAGACAACTATGTGGCGTAATATAGTGACAGTTTTAGTGGTAACCGCCTTTGCTGCTGGAGCATGGGCTGGTCCGGACGACAACGAACCCAACGCATCCAAGCTGACCAGTGGTTTACTCTCCGGCATTCCTCTGCGCAGCATAGGACCGGCCCTGATGTCTGGACGTATTGCCGATATTGCCATTGACCCGGTGTCTCCCAATACCTGGTACGTGGCTGCCGGATCTGGCAACCTGTGGAAGACCACCAATGCTGGCACCACCTTCAAACCGATTTTTGAGAACTATGGTTCCTATTCCCTGGGTTGTGTGACCCTTGATCCCACCAATCACCACAGCATCTGGGTGGGTACTGGGGAAGATGTGGGTGGTCGGCACGTGGGGTATGGCGATGGCATCTACAAGAGTCTCAATGGGGGCAAGAGCTTCAAGAACATGGGACTCAAGGCCAGTGAACATATCGCACGTATCCTGGTTGATCCGCGCCATGCTGACACCGTGTATGTGGCAGCTCAGGGACCCCTGTGGTCTTCAGGTGGAGAAAGGGGACTGTACAAAACAACCGATGGCGGGCAGACTTGGCATGTTATTCTGAGCAAGGGGCCCTATACCGGTGTTACGGATGTTGTATTCGAACCCGGCAATCCGGATGTGCTCTACGCAGCCACGCACCAGCGTCACCGCACGGTCTGGGCCATTGTAAATGGCGGACCGGAGTCCGGCATCCATAAATCAACAGATGCAGGCCAGACCTGGCAGGAACTCAAGGGCGGATTGCCCGGAGCGGACAAGGGTAAGATTGCCCTGGCCGTGTCTCCGCAAAAACCTGAGTTGGTGTATGCCTCCATTGAGTTGGCAGGCTCCAAGGGTGGGGTATGGCGTTCCGAGAACGGCGGTCAGAGCTGGGACAAGATGAGTGACTATACCAGTGGCGGCACGGGCGCACACTACTACCAGGAGCTCTTCTGTGATCCTCATAGATTTGACGTACTCTACCATGCCAATGTGCGACTGGGTTGCACCGAGGACGGAGGACGTACCTGGCGAACTGCGGAGAGTTCCCGAAAACATGTGGACAACCATGCTGTGGCCTTCCATCCCTTGGACCCGGACTTCCTGCTGGTCGGTTGCGACGGGGGACTCTACCGTTCCTATGACCGTGGTGAGACCTATGACTTCTTCAGTCAGCTGCCCCTAACTCAGTTCTACAAGGTGGCCACAGACAATGACCGACCCTTTTACAATATCATCGGGGGCACGCAGGACAATTCCACACAATATGGACCCAGCCGAACGCTCCATAGCTCCGGCATCGCCAACAGTGACTGGCAGATTGTGGTGGGGGGTGACGGGCACGACTGCGCCATTGATCCGGAAGATCCGGATACCCTCTATGGCGAATCACAAAAGGGCTATCTGCGGCGCGTGGATCGACGGACTGGCGAGGCCGTAGACATCCGCCCTCGTCCGGCTTCAGGTGAAGCTGATCTGCGTTTCAATTGGGATTCACCGATTCTGATCAGTCCCCACTCACACACGCGCCTGTATTTTGGCTCCAAACAGTTACATCAAAGTGACGACCGTGGAGATTCCTGGACTGCCATCAGCCCTGATCTGTCACGCCAGCGTGACCGGTATACACTGAAGCACATGGCACGGGTCTGGGGCCTTGATGCCCTCTACGACACCATGGCCATGTCACAGTATGGCAATATTACTTCCATCTCCGAATACCCTCTACAGGCCGGACTCATCTATGTGGGTACAGACGATGGGCTCATTCAAGTGACCGAAGATGGTGGGGCCCACTGGCGTCGCGTGGATCGTTTTTATGGCGTGCCGGAAGAGGCCTTTGTCAATGACGTCAAGGCCGACCTTCACGATGTCAACACTGTGTACGCCATTCTGGATGCCCACAAAACGGGTGACTTCAATCCCTACCTCATCAAGAGTACGGACCGAGGTCGCACCTGGAATTCGTTGAACGGCAACTTGCCCGAGCGACAGATCCTCTGGCGTTTTGTGCAGGATCATGTGCAGCCAGGACTCTGCTTTTTGGGTGCTGAATTTGGACTCTATGTCACACTTGATGGCGGAGAGCATTGGGTCAAACTCACAGGTGGGGTACCCACCATCCCGTTCCGGGATCTCGACATTCAGCGTCGAGAGAATGATCTTGTGGGTGCCACCTTTGGGCGGAGTTTTTATGTGCTGGATGACTACAGCTTCCTGCGTCAGTTGAGTGATCAGTCACTGAGTCAAGATGATTTTACCCTCTTTGGCGTGCGAAAAACTGCGATCTATGTGCCAAAACGAGGCAAGCAGGGCTCACGCGGTGATTGTTTTTATACGGCACCCAATCCGCCGCACGGGGTCGTATTTACCTATTACCTCCGCGACAGCCTCCAGACCAAGGCGCAGCAGCGACGCAAACAAGAGGCCAAGATAAAAAAACAGGGAGGCGATAATCCCTACCCTGGTTGGGACCGGCTGGAACAAGAGAAGCAGGAGGAAACACCTACCCTTACCCTGGTCATCAAGGATGCTGAGGGGGCGGTTGTGAATCGTATCAATGCTTCAATCTCATCAGGACTTCATCGTGTCAACTGGGAACTGTACCGTGCCTCGTCTGCCACGGCAGGGGGGCGAGGTCCTCTGGCTTTACCAGGACGTTATACGGTCCAGGCTGAAAAACGTCAGGCCGGCAAGGTGACATGGCTGGGCTCTGCGAAGAGCTTCAAGGTGGTCCCTCTGGACAAGCGTGTTCGCAAGCCAGTTGAACGCAAAGCTGATTTGGCCTATTATCAAAAGGTGGCTGCATTGCAGCGCGTCATCCGCGGCACCGCTGGAAAAACCGAGGAGGTTCTCACTGAGATTGCTGCTATCAAACGTGCCTTGATCCGCTCGGACAAGGTGCTTCCGGATCTATACGACGAAGCCCATCGTTTGGAATTGAAACTTCAGGATCTACGCAAGTTGCTCGTAGGTGGCAGCATCAAATCCAGTTACAATGAACCGGATGTGCTCTCCATCAGTCAGCGGATCAGTTCGGCCTTGAGCACCACGCGGTCTTCCTTTGGCCCCACCGAGACGCAGCGTCAGGATTTCCGTATTGCCCAAACTGAATTTGAGGCCATCCAGGGAGACATTCGCAGCTGTATTGACAAGGACTTTGTGATTTTGCAGAACGAATTGGACGACGCAGAACTGCCCTGGACGTCGGGTCGTGCACTGCCATCATCGACCAGCCGTTAGCCACCAATTCCTAGCCACATATTCTACTTGCAAGTCGCTCCGAATTGGGTAGAATAGTGATACCTACTTTGAGATGGCATCTTTTTGGAAAGCGTTTTTCTTGTTGGTCCTTTGTCTTTAGATCTTGGCACAAGAAGATATTTTACTAACAACCAACATCCCACCAGGGACGGAGTCTATCTGGAATTTCTCCACGTCTCGAACGAGAACTTCTTGACATCTATTTCTGGCCACACACAATTGAAAGTTGATTGTTAAGTGCAGAATGGGTATTTTGTGATTATGGTCAGATTGTTTTGTTGTGTTTTAACAATATCAGTGCCCGGAGCACCTATAATGCAGATCGACCGGAAAATGAAAAGACTGCAAACAAATTTGAACATATCCGCCACATCAATAATGTATTGGGATTATTTGTCCCTACGTTGACAACTCCATTGGAGTTGTTGAATCAGGAAGTGTAACATGAAAAGTGACCCAGCCATTGAAGCAGTAAGAGAAACAAGACATAAGATTTCAGAACGCTTTGGGCATGATACTAAAGCCTTGGTTGAACATTACATCGCCTTAGAGGAAAAATACAAAGGAAGAATGGCTAACAAGGCAATGGAATTGACTTCGAATCAGACGGTTTTGAGGTCAAAAGATTAAATGATCAGGCCAAGTCGTATTGCATGGGACTTTTAAAGGGTGTCCACACATTCGAGACTGAGTCGACCATTGAGTATAAAGACTGGGCTTTGGATGCCCCTGCTGAGTATTTTGTTCGCATATATAAGGAGTGGAAGAAACAAGCCAAACGCAAGAAAGACCTCACCGAGGTGAACAATTTCATCCAAGACCTTGATCCCGATAAGGCCAAATACTGTGGGTGTCCGGTTTGATTAAGTAATGATCTCGCGCCCACTCACTGCGTTCGCTTAAGGCGCAGATCTGTGAAGAAAGGGACAACGAAATACAATCTCACACAGAGGCACACAGCGACACGGAGAAAAATGGGTTTAACCACTCCTTGCCACTCACTAACAACCAATAACCGATTTACCGCCACAGATATTTGTCGTTCCGGCAAACAGGGTTTTGAGTCAACCACTAATTTCCACTAATCTTCACTAATCGGCTATCGCCCAAAAGTAGCGACAAATCTGACAGAACGACCATGTCACCTCGAAGAATTGAGAGGTCTATTAGACCAGCACGCGAAGCGTTCAAAATAGCTGACGACTGAAAGCTGAT
>Ga0307990_1001001_pt1 | contig 24195 bp, 19 predicted proteins | sample EllFjometagen129_FD_203168 | JGI IMG/M metagenome (GOLD analysis project Ga0307990, IMG submission 203168) | Marine microbial communities from Ellis Fjord, Antarctic Ocean - #129 | ecosystem: Environmental > Aquatic > Marine > Unclassified | place: Southern Ocean | collected 2014-10-08
TAATTGATAGGACTTTTGCCAGACTTTCAACTCTTTGTAATTCTTTAGCATTTCACTTGAACCCCTGAATCCTTGACCCCTTGAATCCTTTCAGGATCATCAACTAATTTGGAGATGATCCAAAATTTATTCGATTATTAACCGGATAGTAACAAATAAAGTCAACGATGATCGTGGTTAAGGTTAAGGGAAGGCCTTAGGCCAATCTTGTTCATGACATTGTTTAATGCTTGCCAAGTGGTTATGGGGCTATTAGTTTTACAGTTGGAAAGTATGATTGATACCTTGAAATATCCCTGGTTAATAGATCTAAATGTAACACGGCAGCCTGTGCGCCAATAAAAAAATCCGGCAATGGGGCAGTTTTTGCCCCTTTTCTTCTTTTGTATTTAAGAAAAGCTTTTCCAGCCAAAAAAAGCGCCTCTTTAGGTATTTCCAATATTTGGAAACCAGCCTTGCTTATTGATGACTCTAAGTCTTCTATCAACTGAAAAGCAATTGATATTTCAGAATAAATTATTGAATTGATAAACAATGATGTATGATTACTGTATTCCTCCAATTTGGATTCAGACCAATCGGCCCATTGAGAGTCATTGAGGAAAACATCAAGAATTATGTTTGAATCAACTATAGCTCCTTTCATCCGTTTCCTCTTGTCAGGGCCATTATCTCATTGGTTGTCATTTTAACATTTGCAATTCCCCTCAATCTCCTAAACCTATGAGTTTTTTTGGGTTCGCCTGCCCTTTTAACCAAATAGGCTCGGTCTTTTTCTTCTATAAAATCAACTTCGACTGCAGGGGTTATTCCTAATTTTTCTCGGATTTCTTGAGGGATTGTGACTTGTCCTTTTATTGAAACTTTCATATTTAAACCTCCAGTAATATGTAATACTGGTAAAAGTAATACTTTTGTTTATTTTTGTCAACCATAAATACTTTGTAGCCCTTTGTTTGTTCCCCCTATTCACCGTCCAATTAGATGAAACTTCTAAATTCTTGATTTAGATGAATGCCACTTTCATATTTAATGCCTTCGTCGATTCCGACTGCAACAGCAAGGATTCTGAATAAGAAGCTATCAAACCTAACATTATGCGTCTGTTTTTGAACTTGACACACAACCATAATTTTTCTATATTTTAGCAATTATTCGTGACTACTCACGTAGTCAGGCTGAAGGGGTTTAGACTGAAGACTGAAGTGGTCCAAAAAGCTCGATTGACGCACTTTGGTGGAAATCGAGCTGATTCTCGCAGAAAACATGGCTTCAAAACGAGCCGTATTAATATTTTTCTTAATCCCGCCTTTAGCGGGACCTTCAGTCTAAACCCCTGAGTTACGATTATTCAATAAATAACAGAATTGCATTGCGCCTGTTTTTCGGTAACTGTAGCAGACAGGTGATATAGTTAATTTATTAAAATTTTTATGACCATTATTTAATGTGGGAGGATTATTTTCATGGATAATAAAAGAAAAATTAGGGTTCTGGCCACTAAACCTGGTCTGGATGGGCATGATAGGGGCATAAAGGTTATTGCCAATGCCTTAATGGATGCGGGCATGGAGGTAGTTTATACAGGCCTGAGGCAGAGCCCGGAGCAGATTGTGGAGACGGCCGTTCAAGAGGATGTGGATGTTATTGCGCTGAGTATCCTTTCCGGCGCTCATGATTTCCTATTTCCCAGGATAATGGAATTACTAAAAGAAAAGAATGTTGACGATGTTTTAGTAATTGGTGGAGGTATAATTCCAGATGAGGATATACCCTCCCTAAAAAAAATGGGAATAGCGGAAATTTTTGGTCCAGGGACATATACAGGCGATATTGTCGATTATATTGAAAACAATCTAAGACGTTAATAAAAAAAATAAATATACAATTATTTAACGGATGTCATGATTGAACTTAGCGAAGAGCAAAGAATTATTATAAATAATGTAAAAAGGGTGGCTAAAGAGAGGATAGCTCCCATAGCAGCGCAGATTGATCGGGAAGGTGTTTTCCGATGGGATATTGCCCGTCTTTTTGGGGAAATGGGCCTCCTTCAAATATTTCTTCCAACATCCTATGGCGGGCTTGAAGAAGATAAAACCCTTATGTTTTGCCTGTTAGTTGAAGAGATAGCAAAGGCATGCTCTTCGTCCGCGTTAATATTGATTATACAGGCAGTTGCGAGTTTTCCAATAATATCTGCTGCAAACGAGGATCAAAAAAATCGCTTTTTCCCGCGCCTTTCGAAGGGTGAGGAATTAGTGGCGTATCTGGTGACAGAGCCTTATGCAGGCTCTGATGTGTCTGGTATTAAGGCATTGGCTCAGAAAAACGGAAATGAATATACCTTGAATGGCCATAAAAGTTTTTCCACCAATGGGGGTGTGGCATCTCTTTACAGCGTTTTGGCTAAGACAGGTAAAAATGAGTTTACTTTCTTTGTGGTGGAGAGGGATCAACAAGGTGTGTCTATAGGAAAGGAAGAGAACAAGCTTGGATTTAGAGGTAGTAATACTACTGAGGTTATTTTAGAGGATGTAAAGGTTTTAGAGGGAAACAGGCTTGGACAAGAGGGTGAGGGTTTTCTTGTAGCCATGAAGGACTTTGATATGTCCAGACCTGCCATTGCCGCCCTTGCCCTGGGGATAGCAGAGACAGCATTAGAGTTGTCTTTGGACTATGCAGGCAAAAGAGAAACCTTTGGGAAGCCCCTTATTTCAAGGCAATCCATAAGCTTTATGTTGGCTGACGCAGCCATGCAGATAGAGGCATGCAGAGGTCTTATGTTAGAGGCAGCCAAAAAGAACGATAGAAATGAACCAGATTCAAAATTAGCATCAATGTCTAAGTGCTTTTGCAGCGACATTGCTATGAAAATTACAACAGATGCCGTTCAGATTTTTGGAGGTTATGGCTATACTAAGGATTATCCAGTTGAAAGGTTGTTCAGGGATGCAAAACTTACGCAAATATTTGAGGGAACTAATCAGATACAGCGAATGGTGATAGCCCGGGAAATGATAAAGGAAAGGAAATAGGTATAGTGTAACCGTTCAGGGGTTCAACGTTTCCCGCTGAAAGCGGGATTAAGGGTTAGGGAAAAGACTGAAATTGGATCCCCGAAATGTTCGTGAAATACGGGGATTGCCACATCATCTCCAAGTACCATGTTTCGGACCTGCCCGCCATCACTGTGGTTCATATAAGGCAGGCGGATTTGTGGGAAAGTAGAAGCGGGCGGTTTTCCCGTACAAAACGCTTACAAAATAGCGTATGGTGATGAGAATACAACCTTTGAATCCTGAACCTTTGAACCCGTGAACTGTTACGAAAACCTATAGGTAAAAAACCACATCTATTAAAAATGGGTGTGGTTTTTTTGTTTTTGAGTAAAATACCTCATTGAAATTATACTCTAATGGCGATAAATTAATTGACAACTAAATGTGACTATGATGTAGTTACAATATAGCTATGAAATTTTTATCTATTCGGTCACTAAGGCACGAAGACACGAAGAAAAGACAAATATCAATAAAACAATAAATAGACATCCAGGTTTTCTCTATAATATCAATACGTAAAATATCAAACAGTACCATTAATGTAATAATTCAATAATCTTTGTGGCTTAGTGCCTTTGTGGCAATATACCTGAGAAGTTACCAAAATTTTAGAAATGTAAGGAGGTAATTGTGAAATTAGAAGGAAAAACTGCATTAGTTACAGGCAGCAGCAGGGGTGTTGGAAGGGCCATAGCACTGGCCTATGCCAGGGAAGGGGCAAATGTTACTGTTAATTATACCTCCAACAAGGATGCAGCAGATGAGGTAGTAGCAGAAATAGAACAAATGGGGAGAAATGCCGTCCCTTTTAAGGCGGATGTTGCAAGGGCAGACGATGCAGAGGCCTTGGTTGCTAATACAATTAAGGAATTCGGCAGTTTAGATATACTCGTCAATAACGCAGGATTCGGCAGACCGGCAATGCTGCTAAAAATGAGCGAAGAGCAGTGGGACCAGGTGGTTGACATTCACTTAAAAGGGGCTTTTTTGTGTACCCAGTTTGCCGCGAGACACATGAAGGAGAAAATGACCGGCAAGATCATAAATGTAACCTCTGTGGCCGGTATTGTAGGAACTGTAGGCCAGATAAACTACAGCGCTGCAAAAGGAGGACTTTTGAGTTTTACTAAATCTGCGGCAAGGGAGCTGGCGAGGTACAATGTATGTGTAAATGTTATATCTCTTGGCATAGTAGCCACTGACATGACGGAAAAAATAAGGACAGATGAAAAGCTAAAAGAGATATACATGAACAGGATACTGCTCAAGCGCTTTGCTGAGCCGGACGATATATCCCCGGCCTTTGTATTTTTTGCCTCAGATGACAGCAGTTACATTACCGGTCAACTTCTTTGTGTTGATGGCGGTTACGGTATGATCTAAATTGGGATAATGGTTGAGTGGCTGAGAGAGTAAGAAGCTAAAATATGTATGGTTTGAAGATTGCATTTTAACTGCTAATCAACCACGTAAAAATTTAACGACTCAACAAAAATTAAGGAGGGATAAAATGGCAAGTGTACCAGATAAGATTCAAACATGGCAAATGGTTCAACCTACTACAAAAAATAAGGAAACAGGCGAGTTAATACCGGGAAAACTTGAGAAAAAGGAGATACCTGTCCCGGAGTTAGCTCCTGGAGATGTGCTTGTAGAGGTTGCAGGCTGCGGCGTATGCCACACAGACCTGGGATTTTTTTATGATGGCGTGCCGAATGTAAATAAACCTCCCCTGACTTTGGGGCACGAAATTGCCGGTACTGTAGTGGCTGGTGATGAAAAATGGATAGGAAAAGAGGTTATTATTCCGGCAGTTATGCCCTGCAGAAAATGTCTGCTATGCAAGACAGGGAGGGGGAACAGGTGTTTAAACCAGAAAATGCCTGGAAACAGCCTTGGTATTTACGGTGGTTTTTCGAGCCATATACCTGTACCGAGCATTGATCTTTGCGAGATAAAGGATAGACAGGGCATTCCTCTTTCCCATTTTGCCGTAGTGGCAGATGCAGCTACCACCCCATATCAGGCGGCAAGAAGGGCGGATATACAACCAGGCGATAATGTGGTGGTTTTAGGCATTACAGGCGGCGTTGGCCAATATCAGGGGCAGGTAGTTAAGGCATTAGGTGCTAAAACAGTGATAGGGATAGCCCGTAGCCAGGAAAAATTAGACAGGGCCCTGAAGTTTGGTGCTGATTTTGTTATAAACTCAACAGACAAGGATGCAAGAGGTGTATCAAAAGAATTCAGGAATCTATGCAAAGAGCAGGGATTACCGAATTTTGGATGGAAAATATTTGAGGTGACAGGCACGAAACCAGGCCAGGAAATCGCATTGAGCCTTCTTGGATTTACCGGGAAGTTAATAGTGGTAGGTTTCGGCATGGCCAAGACAGAGTATGCAATAGGCAGGCTTATGGCATTTGATGCAGAGGTTATCGGCACATGGGGTTGTCTGCCTGAGTATTATCCGGCAGTTCTGGACATGGTTTTGAATGGAAAGATTAATATGGAAGAGTTTGTACAGACTCGCCCAATGAGCACAATTGTAGAGACCTTTGAAGATGCTCACAAGGTGCCGCCTATGAAGAGGATAGTGTTGGAACCTGATTTTTAACATGTTAGAAATAAATTTTTAATTTTAATAAAGGAGGAGTAATTATGGCATTAGAATGGGTACCAAGGGATAATGAAAAAAAAGATCATTTGTTGCACACTGAAGTTCACTGGGGGGCTGAGGCCCCATGTGTGGTTTATGAAAAGAAACCCCTAACGGATCCTGAGGGAAATGTGCAGGAAGGTCTTTATGTGGCCTGGATTAGATTAAACAATCCAAAACAGTTCAATTCCTATACTACGGAGATGGTTAAAGGTGTTATAGCTGGCTTTGAAAATGCGTCGTTAGACAGAAGTGTGGTGGCGGCAATTTTTACCGGAACAGGCCCTTATGCTTTTTGCACAGGAGGCAACACCAAGGAGTACAGTGAATTTTACAGCATGAGACCGGATGAATACGGCCAGTATATGGAGCTGTTTAACCATATGGTGGATTCTATTCTTGCATGTAAAAAACCGGTGATTTCTCGGGTGAATGGAATGAGGGTAGCCGGCGGTCAGGAGATCGGAATGGCCTGCGATCTTGCTATTTCATCTGATCTGGCTATATTTGGACAGGCCGGCCCAAGGCATGGATCAGCCCCTGACGGGGGATCATCAGATTTTCTACCCTGGTTTCTCAGCATGGAAGATGCTATGTGGAATTGTGTTTCCTGTGAGATGTGGTCTGCCTATAAAATGAAGGCAAAGGGACTTATATCAAAGTGCGTACCGGTTTTGAAGGTAGATGGTAAATGGGTGCGAAACCCCATGATTATAACAGACAAATATGTAGATGACGGTGAAATAGTATATGGTGAGATGAAGACCGGGGCTGAAGGAAAAGAGGCAAGGGCTTTTGTGAAGGAACATCAGCCTAATGCAGACTTTGAACTCCTTGACAAGGAAGTGGATAAAATTGTGTGGACATTTGCCAATCTGTTTCCTGGCTGCCTGATCAAGTCTATTGACAGTGTTCGTGCCAAAAAGAAGTTTTTTTGGGATTATTCCAAGAACTACAACAGGCACTGGCTTGCCGCAAATATGGGTGGTGAGGCCTACCTGGGCTTTGGGGCCTTTAATACCAAAAAAATCACCGGCAAGGATACCATAGACTTCATCAAGTTCCGTCAGAACATTGCTGATTCGAAGGCCTGGGATATGGATATGTTTGCAGAAGTCTTCGGAAAACCACAAGAGTAGTTGCGTATTTTTTGTAAATGAATGGCAGGCATGGGGATAGAAGAAAATCATGCCTGCCATTTTTCTAAAGAGAGGAGTGTATATATTATGGCTTACCAGCATATAGGGCTTGAACTTAAAGATGGACTGGGAACTATTACCCTTAAAAGGCCTCCTGTTAATGTTTTGAATATTGCAATGATGGATGAGATTAATGATGTTTTGAAGTCATGGCAGGACAAAAAAGATCTCAAGGTTGTCCTCTTCAATGCTGACGGCAAGTGTTTTTCTGCAGGCGTAGATGTTGGAGAACATATAGGTGATCTGGCGTCTAAGATGATAGAGAGCTTCCACGGCATGTTTCGGCTGATGGATAAATTAGGCGCTATTACTGCAGCCTCTGTCTTTGGGTCGTGCTTAGGGGGAGGGTGTGAACTGGCGGTTTTTTGTGATCTTGTAATTGCAGATGACACGGCCAAATTTGGCCAGCCGGAAATACAAGTAGGTGTGCTTCCTCCAATTGCCGCCCAGATAATGCCGAGGATTATTGGAATGAAGGCAGCGACAGATTTAATTTTATCAGGGAGAATTATCTCTGCTCAGGAGGCTATGAACATTGGGCTTATAAACAAGGTAGTACAAAGAGATGATTTATTAAAGGAAACCAATGAATTTGTAAAGCCCTATCTTTCCCTTAGCGCTGAGATTATAAGGGTTACAAAAAAGACAATAAAGGCAGGCCTGATGGATGATTTTGAACCATCATTAAGAATTATTGAGGATATATACATTAATGAGTTAATGAAGACAGACGATGCCCAGGAGGGATTAAAGGCATTTCTGGAGAAGAGAAAACCGGAATGGAAAAACTCCTGATGTAATGATATAAGTGAATGTTGGCACCCTTCGTTTATCGGTTTACATTTTTTTTAAAAAGGCATGTATTTTTTGCCTAATTCAGGATGCAGAAGCTGGAAGCTGCAAGCTGGAAACTGGAAACTTGAAATTAGAAATTAGAAATTAGAAAATAGATAACGCATTTTGCATGCTTGTGTTGTAAGTTCTCAATAAGTTGGGGTAGATTATATTAATGACTGGATTCCTGCTTTCGCCTGCCTGTGAGTCGTACGCAGGCAGGCAGGAATGATGGAAACTTACACTCGATCGTCATTCCGGCGGAGGTCGGAACCCAGAGTTATTACCCGAAGTTATTGAGAAGTCACCTTGTGTCTTTCCCAATTTCAAGTTTCAATTTTTAAGTTTCAAATCTCATTACCAAGATACAAAATAAATCTCGCATATCGCGGGATAAACTACTTTTAGTTTACCATGAAGGATGCATAGAATTGTATTATCGATGAGCCTCAATCCCAAACCTTGAATCTTGAACTTTGAACCTTGTACCCTAAGTTATCACACTATATTTCTATTTCCATGCCCTCGCGGGCAAAGAATACTTCTGTGCTGCCTGTATTGTGTGGGTTGCAATATTTTGCTGTTAGTTCGTCTATCTGGGCGTCGGTTCTCATTGGATCATGGTGAAAAAGTGCCAGGCGCTTTACATTGGCGCTTTGAGCACCATCTATGGCAAGCTCAAATGAGGTGTGACCCCAGCCTGTTTTAGATGATTCATATTCCTCATGTGTATATTGAGCGTCATAGACTAACAAGTCAGAGCCTGCAAAGAATTTTTCTACCCGCTTATTTTCCTCTTCGGCTACTATTTCACCCTCCTGAGCCATGATTTCATCATAGGAAGGGTCATTAGGGTCAGTGGAGAACACGTTTCTGAATGGCTCTGTATCATAGGCGGTACAGAATACCCTGTCTTGGAACTCGAACCTGTAGCCAAGGCATAAAATAGGATGGTTAAGGTATGTAGTAGTTAGTTTAATGCCGTCACCTAAATCAAATTGGCCTTCCTTAATTTCTATATATTCAATTTCAGCGGAAAGTTCGGCCTGACGGATTGGAAAGTATCGATAGGTTAGCTGACCTCCTATGATATCTTTCAAGCTGTCATCTTCAAAGGTTACCGGTCCATATATTTTTAGTTTTGTATTAGGGATATAAATAGGAACAAAAAAAGGGAAACCCATAATATGGTCCCAGTGGGTATGGGTAAGGAATATGTCTGTATTAATAGGACCATTGGGGAGGTCATGAGATACCAGGTAGTTGCCAAGTTCTCTGATGCCTGAGCCGGCATCAATAATAATAAGTCTGTTGATATTTTCAAAACGCAACTCAATACAAGCTGTGTTTCCACCATATTTCTGGGTATTTGAACCAGGACATGGTATAGAGCCTCTTACCCCCCAAAATTTTATTTTCATAGGTTTAACCTTTGTCGGATACCTTAAGAAAGATTTTTGCCTTTTCTATTTCATCTATCACATTGTCACGGATATCAGAGAGCGTGGTCCAGTCAATACCAACACTATCAAATAAATTCGTCAATATTTCCTTATCTGTGTATAGGCCTTGCGATGATCCCATCTCTAAGATATTGGCATAGATGTTCGAAATCGCTACCAGGGTTGTAACTTGTTTATTTTCCTCGCAGACATTACCTGGGCTGTGGTGGAAATAAATTGCATCGACCAGTGTCTCACTTAATTTCCACTTTTCTGCAATCATTTTTCCTGTTAGACAGTGATTAATCCCAAGGGTAAGATCTTCTGCCTGATACAGGCTAATTTGTTTGGCATTAGCCATTTCAAGGGCCTGAGTATATTTATCTGGAAAGCGATTGTTAAGTGGTATCTTGCCCAAGTCATGTAATAACCCCGCTACAAAATACTCCTCTCTTTCTGCAGCCGGCACACCAATAGAAGCTGCTAAAATTTTGGAGGTAACCCCGGTGCATATTGAGTGAGTCCAAAAGTCATCCGTATCCAGGGCATGAAAAGATCCTTTCCCGCCGACGCTTCCCATGATTGCCGTGCTTAAGGCGAGATTTTTTACAGTATTGATGCCAAGCATAATGATTGCCCTTGTCAGGGAAGATACCTTTTTTGGAAGGGAATAATAAGCTGAATTTATAAGAGTTAAAACCTTGCCTGTAAGAACAGGGTCAAGGGAAATAACCTTATTAAGCTCGTTTGGAGATGTTTTTGGACTGTTACATACCTCTAAAACCTTTGCAACTGTAGTAGAAAAGCTGGGCATCCTGAGAATGTAATTTTGAATTATTTTTTGTCTCTTTTCTTTATTTATATCAGTCTCAGGCATAATATTACATTGTAAAAGGGGAATATGTATTTAATCCTGGTACCAGTTCATCCTACCGCAGAGCACGCTGAGGGCGCAGAGTTTTAATTATTGTAACCGTTCACGGTTCAAAGGTTTCCCGCTTACAGCGGGATTCAAAGGTTGTATTCTTATCACCTTAAGCCATTTTGTAAGCGTTTTGTACGTGAAAACCGGTTGCTTCCACATGTCCACAAACCTGGAACATGGTACTTGGCAATGATATGGCAAAACCCACATTTTTTACGAGCCTTTTTGGGATGCAATTTCAGTCTTTTCCCTAACCCCTGGCCCAGACCTGGCTTTAGAAGGCAGGGGAAAACAACACATTCAGAAGATTTAATAATTACTTAGCTAAAATGCATGAAAGTTGCGCCAGGGCAGGCCTGAATCCCGCTTTCAGCGGGAAACCCTGAACCTGTGAACGGTTACGAAATATTTTTATAAAGATTTTATCTCTGCGTTCTCTGCGAACTCAGCGGTGAACTATTACATGATTTTTTTGGAACAGGTATCTTAATATCCTTATTTTTATATCATAGATTATGAGCCTCAAAGGGTCAAGTTTTGAATTGTTCAAAAATTCTTTCATCTCTTAATCATGTACATTTATTTTAAAAAAGACTATATTTTTTTCATTAAACTTTAAAAATGGAGGGGTAAATCATGATCAAAGTAACATGTTTAGGCGCTGCTGGGTCAGTGAGTGGTTCTAATTATCTCATTGAGAATTCTCAAGGCAAAAAAGTTTTGGTTGACTGTGGACTTTTCCAGGGTGGGAAAGATATAGAATTGCGTAACTGGCAAGACTGGGGCTTTGACCCTAAACATATAGACACAGTTTTTCTGACACATGCTCATATTGACCACAGCGGGAGAATTCCCAAATTGGTGAAGGATGGGTTTCGAGGGAAGATTATCACCTCTCCGCCTACAGCTGAACTGTGCCGGATTATGCTCCTTGATTCAGCCCATGTGCAGGAAATGGATGCCGAATGGCAGACTAAAAAAAACAAGAGAAAGGGGAATAAAGAGATACTTCCCCTATACACAGCGGAGGATGCAGTAGAAAGTTTAAAGTATTTGGTTCCAATGGAAAGAGACCAGATGATCCCTGTTGAACCTGGGATAAAGGCGCGCCTTAGAAATGCTGGGCATATCCTTGGTTCTTCTATTGTAGAGCTGTGGATGGAAGACTTGAATGGAGAGATAAAGATTGTTTTTTCAGGTGACCTTGGCAAGGAAGATCAACTGATAGTAAAGGACCCTCATGAAATTTTTGCCGCAGACTATCTATTTGTTGAATCCACATATGGTAACCGTATGCATCGTCCTTTCGAAGACAGCAAGAAAGAGCTTTTAGAGGCTATCCAATATGCTGTATCACATGATGAGAAGGTTATTATTCCAGCCTTTGCATTGGAAAGGACCCAGGAGATACTCTACCTTCTCGGTGAGTTCTATAGAGATAAAGCCCTTCCTGATATCCCTATTTATCTGGATAGTCCCTTGGCCATAAAGGCCACGGAAATTTTTCGTAAGAACAAAAAATATTACGATGAACAGGCCAGGGCCATTGTGGATCAAGGTTTTGATCCATTTGATATGCCAAATTTACATTTCACCCCCACTACCGAGGAATCCATTGCCATCAATGAGAAAGCCGGTTCCGCCATTATAGTAGCTGCAAGCGGAATGTGTACGGCAGGAAGGATCAAGCATCACCTAAAGCATAATCTCTGGCGTCCCGGGGCAAGTATTATTATAGTAGGATTCCAGGCTCAGGGGACTACTGGTAGAAAGATAGTGGATGGAGCGAAAAAGGTAAAGGTTTTTAGAGAGGATGTTGCTGTAAAGGCAAAAGTTTATACCATTGGTGGATTTTCCGCTCATGCGGATCAGGGAGGTTTATTGGAATGGGTTAGACATTTCACTGAATCACGGCCAAAGGTTTTTATTGTCCATGGAGAGGTTAAGGCCAGTGAAGCCCTTGCCGCAGCGATTAATGAGAAATTTGGCATGGAAGTTCATGTTCCCAAATGGAAAGAAAGCCTGATATTCAAGGTTAGAGAGGCGGCCAGAGAAAAAATACCTTATAAGGTGGAAACGATAGATATAAGTCAAACTATACAGAGCAAGGTCATTGATTTAGAACACGAAATAGAGAGATTGAAACTGCGCCTTAAGAAAAAAGACGAAAAGAAAGAAGTAACCCAGGAAGATGTGGACAGGCTAAAATATATTCAGGAAGGACTTCAGGAAGTCCTTCCTGAATAAGATTATTAAAAGGAGATAATCTCTAAAGCCTTTCTCAGAATTACCAGGGAATCTCCTACGGAAATTTGCCCATCACGGCTTGGCTGGTTGTTTATGTCTAAGGGGGCAACATCTCCATGGCACATATCCTCTTGTGTGGGTGTTTCCATGCCTAATGCAAACCTTAATGAAACAAGGGCATCACCGACATTTACCTGACCATCCCTGTTTCCAAGAGGCGCTACATCCCCATCGTTTGGCGGGCAAGTACTGCTACTGCTACTCCCGCTAAGCGGTAAAGTAAAGGTAGGAGTTTTAGGGTCATTAGATTGTATTTCAAGGCTGGCTGTCTTTCCGCCCTCTGATGCAGGTGAGAAAACCACGTCAAATTTACAGTCTCCTAATGGTGCGATTGTTTTATCAGTGCAGTGACTGTTTTGTATGGTGAACTCGGAAGAATTTGTGCCGTTTATTAAAATACTATATATTTCCAGATTCGCTGATCCGGAATTTGTGATTGTAAAGGTTTTGAGGCTTTTTAGCCCAAGCATTAGAGGCTCAGGCGGTGCAAATTTATATATTTTATCGTCCCCTGCATCGGCATTCCATAAATAGGTTCCATCATATGTAAGACCTTCAGGGGATGAGCCTGGAGAGTTAAATGAAGTTAAAATGTCGCCGGATGTATCTAATTTGTATATTTTGTCATTTTTTGTGTCGGCATTCCACAAATGAGTCCCGTCATATGCCAGGCCATATGGGCTTTCATCAGGCGAATCAAACGAATCAATAATATTCCCTGATGTATCCAATTTATAGATTTTTTCCGTTCCATAATCAGCATGCCATAAATAGGCACCGTCATATGTAAGGCCAAAAGGGTAGTCTTTTGGCGAATCAAACGAATCAATAATATTGCCGGATGTATCTAATTTATATATTTTATCGTCTCCTGCATCTACATTCCATAAATGAGTCCCGTCATATGCCAGGCCATATGGATCTCCTCCAGGCGAATCAAACGAATCAATAATATTGCCGGATGTATCTAATTTATATATTTTATCATTTTTGTTGTCGGCATGCCATAAATATGTCCCATCAAAGGTAAGACCCTTGGCCCATGGACCAGGAGTATCAAAGGAATCAACAATTGACAAATCATTAAAAGAGGTAGGCGAAACATCAATGGCAGGTTTTTCATCTTTGTCGGCAGACCAGGTCCCGCTTCCATATGCCACACAATGGCTGTTTTCTGCCGACCATTTACCAGCACATGTTTTGCTGTCACTGAATGTACCGGCATAACGATAATCATCATATTTCATAGAAGATGAATTAAAATCTCTCCCGCTAATCACAAAATTTTTACCTATAATAGGGGTAGAGCCGAAAACGGACTTTGTAGTTGTAACTGAGCAATAAAGGCCACGCAATTTGTATTTTATGCTGAAAAATGTAACCTTGTTATTAGTTATGGTAAAAGCAGTGCTAAATCCTTGATTTGTGGTTCCGGCCCAATCCCCGTTATAATTTGTTGACCTGGAGTTTTTTCTGGTATTATCTTGAAACTTTTCAACTGAAAATTCGTATTTTTCACCTCCGTTAGTTATAATTTTAAGGATAATATTAAGATCCGGCAATAAAAACGGCAGGTTTATTAAACAATAATCGCCGGAAGGTGTTTCATAAAATTCCGTTGAATCAAACTGATAAATGACGCCATCTGGAGTATGAAGCTCAATGCTTTGGATATTCTTTACGTGGCATCCTTTTTGTGTATCCAATATTATCTCAATGCTGCTGCACGATTGTTTTTCACCACCGAAGTCTTTTTGGGTAATAATTATTTCCTTAGAAATGTCTTGGCCAAGAGTTTCTCCACAAACAGGAGTATTTCCGGAAAAGACTAAAAAAACCAAAAAAAAGAAATAATAATAAGACATTTTGATAATCTTGCTTAAGAACATATAGTGCTCCTTTTTTAGTTAGAATAATTATAAAAATATATGACCATATCCTATAAACCCGCAAAAATATTTTGCAAGCGATTTTCTTAACGGCTCCATTTTCTCCGAGCGATAGGCCGACAGTCGCTTTATAATAGCCCACCTTCGTTTATCTTAATTGCCACTATATAAGGACAGGGGAAGTCTCTTTTTGAATGGCCGCAATACGCATAGTCTTAGGGTGTACAAGGTGTCCATGTTTGTTTCTCCATTTGCCTGCAAGTAATTTCTCAATAAGGCAGGGCATTCCTATAACTTCCCCCTTTTAAAAGGGGGATTGATGGGGATTTATTCTAAATCTACCCGGATTTATTGAGAAGTGACGTCTGTAATTCCAAAGGACATAATGTACAAAACAATTATCCCTTTGATTTTTTATATGGCAAAACAATTCTTTCTTTTATAATGGCGCGAGAAACATACGCCCTGTTATTATCCCTATATTGTCTGGGAATCTATCATAGAAACACCCATGTCAAAGGCGGCCATATTTTGTTCTACCCTTTCAGGGGTCATTTTTTTTAAAAGGACATTTCTGAAAGTCTCCCGGTCAAGGGGTAAAACACCTGTTCCTGAAAGGGCGCCTACGGCTATTATGTTTCCAAATATGGGATTACCAAGCCTCATTGCTCCATCAGTTGCATTAATAAACCACACCTGTTGTGAGAGTTCTTCCGCCCATTTTTTTATATCTTTTTCTGAAGGATAGGCCTGCTCGCCGGAGATCACACCTATGGAATGGATTGGCCGTGTATTGCTGATTACCTTTACCTGGGAGTTTCCATAGTCCTTCAGCACCCGTATAGCCTCTGTAGGTTCAAGGGATACAACCATATGGGCCATACCCCTGGGTATTTGCGGAGAAAAATAAGATCCGGCGGATATGCGCATATGGCTCATTACAGAGCCTCCCCTTTGGGAGGCGCCAAAGGTTTCTCCAATAGTGACAAAAAAGCCTGATTGTAATAGCATATCCCCTACCATCCTGGATGCCAAAACATTGCCCTGTCCACCAACACCGGTAATGATAAGGTTATAAGGGTCATTGGACAACATTGCAGGTGACATGTATTATTTCACCTCCTTTTTTTTGATTGCACCGGATGGACAGATAGAAGCGCATACCCCGCAACCGGTGCAGATAACCTCATCTATCCCGGCTTTCTTTTTTTCATTATCCCAAATGAGCCCGGGGCACTTAAAGATTCTGGTACACAGCCTGTTACATCCGCAGTTTTCACCTATGCAGATGTCTTCATCTACAGACATATCATAGAGTTTCTTTCCCTTTTTTTCAGGGCTCAAGGCGCAGATTTGTCTGAGGACAACCACTTTTACACCCTCTCTGTCATCCGCCGCTTTTAGGAGTACCGTTTGGGTTTTTTCAATTTCAAAGGGATCGCAGACACTAACCTTGGCGCCCATAGCCCGGCAGATGGCAGGGATATCTACGGCAGGCACATTATCTCCAGTGGCATTTACTTCAAGCCCAGGATGGGCCTGAAATCCTGTCATTGCTGTTCCGCTATTGTCTAATACAATTAGGGTAAGGTCTGCCCTGTTGTGAATTGCATTAACCAATGACGGCATGACTGCATGATAAAAGGTGGAATCGCCGCATACTGAAAATACAGTTTTATTGAGACCCAGGTTTCCTAACTTTCCAAAACCGCTTGCGAGCCCTGTGCCGGATCCCATAGAATGCAAGGTTTTAAGGGTATCGAATCCGCTTGAGATAGCCCCAAGCGAGTAACAGCCAATATCTCCGCATACAAAACCCTCTCTGTCCCCAAGGGCCAGTGTCGTGTGGATTGTCCAAAAAGAGGCCCTGTGGGGGCAGCCTGGGCAGAATGTAAGCGCTCTTGGGGGTGCGCCTTTCTCAGCGATTTCTGCTGCCTTTTTGGAATAGTCTGTGGAGACATGTTCATATTTTACACTAAGTATTTTGGACAAGGCATTTAAAACTACATCCGGGTTCGATTCTCCTACCATAGGAATGGTACCGTCGGCTTTTCCATAGAAACGTTTCACCCCTATACGGACCCCAATGGATGCTGTGAAGGCCTTAATATTATCCTCCATAAATGGAAGCACCTCCTCTACAACAAGAACATTTTCTGTAGATGCAAGATGTTTTTCAAGGAGTTTTGGGGGAAGAGGCCATGTGGTGCCAAGCTTTAGAATACCTACCCGCTCCTGAACACCCAGTATTTGAATAGCCTCCCTGCTGTATAGGTTGCAGGCTGAGCTTGTGATAAGAAGAAGCTCCGGTCTATCAGGGCCGGTATACACATTAAAAGAACATTCATCATAGATTTCTGCAACCCTTTTAAGTTTTTCCTGCTGACTGCGGTGCAAAAAGGAGACAGTGCCTGGGAGATTTATAATTGGACCTTCCATAGTATCCATTAGGTTGCTGTGATATCTGAACTCAGGTTGGGTGTTTATTTCCGGCAATTCCCCAAGAACTACATTGCTGCTTGCATGGGAAAGACGCGTCACGCTGCGAACCATGACAATGTTTCGGATTTCTTCGGAGAGTTGGAATGCCCACTTAGTCATGTCTTTTGCCTCTTGAAAGTTGCCTGGTTCAATAAGAGGAAATTCCATCATCTTTGAATAGGGGCGCGATTCACCCTCGTTAGTGCTGGAAAGGGCGCCTGGGTCCTCACAAGTGACAAGTACCATTCCTCCCCTTGTCCCGTATTGGGCAAGGTGAAGCAGGAAATCCGAAGCCACGTTTACTCCAACCTGTTTCATTACAGCCATAGACCTCAGTCCGGCGTAGGAGGCAGAGGCAGCCACTTCCAGGGCCACCTTTTCATTAACAGACCACTCTACATACATATTCAGTTGTTTGGAGACCGATGCCAAGTCCTCAATGATTTCAGAAGAAGGTGTGCCAGGGTAACCAGCGGCCACTCTCACGCCTGCTTCCATGGCGCCTCGTGCTATAGCGTCGTTACCCATCATTAAAAGTGTGGTTCCTTTTTTTTCTTCTGCTAAGTTTTCCATAGGTCATTCCTTATAGAGGTTCCAGTATCTTGTCAACGGCCTCAGACCTCAGTCTCAGAGATGAACGGTTGTTTTTCCCCTGATTGTTTAAAAGTTTATCCTCAATGGCCTTTGTTAATGCCCTTCTTTTTTTATTCCCTGCGGCGATCTTAAGATGCTGTAAGCTTTTTTCCGGCAGCCTTTCAGTTATCAACCAGCCTTCCGTGACTGCCCTTTCAATGACTTCCAACCCTGATTCGCTGCGTATAATTAGGGTATTCCATTCCGGTTCATTCTCCAAGACCCCAACGGAAATATCCGCCCACTCGGATGTCATGTCCGGGCAGATAAGACAGCCTTTCGGAATTAGGGGGCGAATTTCATCTAATGGAATTTCTATTCTCTTTTTTTCTGTCTCCACCACAAGAATTTCTGCAGGAGGAGGAGGGATATCCATTTTTTTTATATTTTTAATATTTAGTCTTTTGGATAACATGGGCTCTAAGAGGCGTGCGTCCAGTGCCCATGTGCAAAACAAGCCTACTACCAAAGACACGGGGTCTGAGAAATCCGGAAGGTTGAGAGGATTAGAGCGCAACTGTGTTAAGGCGGTGATCTGACAAGGGGTTCCAACTACTCCAAGTTTACCTTGTCCCTCATGCATAGCTATATTAAGCGCTTCAAGTGTGGGTGCTGTGGTATATTTGGATTGGGCGCACTTGATTACATCTTCTGTTCTTGTTACCAGACGGGGAACCGGAGTTAGGCCTTCTCTGTCGGTAAGGACAGATGCGTCTATTATGCCCTGTGTCATTGCAAAGGTAATAATAGAGGAAACAGATCCTCCGGCCTGAAATTCCCCTGCCGGTGCATTTTTGCCGGCCCTTGTTTTCAGCACTTGGATGTAATTCCCAAGGGGAGTAGTTTCATATAATTTTCCCCACCGGTTCATGGACAGCTCATCCAGATCTACTTCAGCCTTCGGACAGTATGCGTAACACCGTCCCTCAGGTAGATCACACGGAAATACCATGGCGGTTTTTCCTTGGTGGGTCTTGAAGTATGGACAAAGACTTACGCAGGCGCCGCATTCCACACAGAGACCCCTTTCGCGCACATCTTGTAAAAGCTCTTTAGGACCAAAAGTTCGCATATTAAAGCCCTCCCTTTTTCCCATTGTTTATTGCTGCAATAGTTCTTTTGTGAAAGGGTTTAGATTACCAAAAGATACGTCAACAAATAATCTTTTTTTATTTTTTAAACAAGTATTTTTTGTTCCTGTTGGTCGTAATAACATAAATTAAATTGAAAGCGCTTTTCCTCGATGTAAAAGAAAAGCTTGTTATGCCTATTCTATTTGACGGTCTCATAAAAAATCTCAAAATACCGTTTTCCATCATTCCGTCCCGGATCGGGATCCGGGGTGACGGCCAAGCCGTAATCCAGTCTTTTCAAACAGTTGCAGATTATCTGGACTCCGGTTTTCACCGGAGTGACGACTTTTTACGGGACCATCCTATTTGATTAAAAATACAGGATTAAGTTTGTTATAGAATAAATAAGGTTCTTTTTTTCCAAAATAAAAGCTACATAACTTGAATCTGTTCCTAAAAGGTAGTATTAGTATTCTCTACAGATAAAAATAACGAGTTTAATGAAACGATCTATTTAAATTTAATGACAGGATAGTAGTAATGAGCATACTGATAGTAGATGATAATACAGTTAGCGCAAAGATTATAGAATTCAATCTTAAGAAAAATGGTTACGAAACTATTTATGCGAAATCTGGAAAGGATGCCATTGAAAATCTCCAATCAAATATTAAGATTAAGCTGGTTATAACTGACATACTTATGCCTGAGATGAATGGACTGGAACTTCTCTATGAGATAAAAAAACACCCTGAATGGAGAAATATTCCGGTCATTATGTGTACTTCCCTTTCAGATGTAGATACCGTCAAGAAGGCTGCTAAGGCAGGATGCCGGCATTATATTATAAAACCAATCAATAAGACCCATCTTTTACAAAAAGTAAAAGAGGCTTTGGTTGATGAAAAACCTATTCTCAAGGATAGATTGCGGGTGATGTCTGAATTGGGTTTAGACAGCGAGGCATATAAGGAGGCATTAAATGATTTCACCCTTCAAGTGAATAATGCTATTGAGCTTTTAGAAAAACATACAGGGGAAGATCCTGTGCCGGGAATTTCCAAAATTCTATCGCATATTTTTGAAGGATCATCCCTTGTAGGGGCTGAAGGTATCAAAAATGTCCTGCATAAATCAATAGATCAGTTAGAGGCGTCTGACGGAAGTGTTCCAACCTCCGAATATACATTGATATTAAGGGAACTGAAGTTATTATCAAGCTTTTTATCTCCTCCGCAGTCATCTAATGATAAAAAATCAAAAGCTCAAGACGAAAATGCAGCCCCGACCAATGATAAAAAATCAGATAAAGACCAAGTAGATAAAGAAGTAACGGAGATTCAGTAATACGTAATAAATCAGATCTGCTCAGGGACAAAGGGTCATAGGCACAAAGGCGGAGAGAAAACAGATGGACAGGGGTCAAATTGTTCAGAGGTCAGGTGCCAGAGGTCAGAGCTCAGGTATAGAGGCATGCTCAAATGGTTTGCGAGAATGCCCCTCTTGATTTTTACCCTACTTTCCGGCGCCAATGAATACGGAGGGGGTATAACAGGGCATAAGCGCTAACTTATTCGCAGCGTAGTTCCGGCGTCCTTTCCGTCATTCCGGCGAAAGCCGGAATCCAGAGCTATTACCCGGAATTATTGAGTTACTGGAAAGATCTCCATATTCTACACAACATAATGACCTCGAATGCTATGCTTACATACACTATGCCGGGTTATGTTAAATTTAAGGTGTATCCCATTCCGGCACATCTTTTTTAGCTTCAATTCGTAGATGAAACTCCTTGGATTTACCTGTGGTGGTCTTAATATGGGTAAATGCCGCATTTTCATCTTCGCGGCTGTATTCTTGTGTCTCAATGTCTGATTAATCGGTATAGCCTGTTACATAGGCATTTCCTGATGAATTAGCGGCAATGGCCTGGCCTGTCTCCGAATCACTTCCTCCCAAGAATGTGGAGTACAAGAGTGTATTATCACTATGTCTGAATTTGGTAACAAAAATATCCCTTTCCCCCCAGTTTATCCACTGATACCCGCTCCAATTGGGAAAATCCGTTGACCATGTATATCCCGTAACATAAGCATTGCCCGATGAATCAACGGCAATATCAAAGCCACCGTCATTATTATCCCCACCCAGATAGGTGGAATAAGAAAGGGTAAGGGGATCGATGATAAGGGCATAGTCTTTGTTGTAGTCCTTTATATCAAAGGAAAATATGTTTTTTGATACTACAAAAGAGCCATCTACAATATGACGTCTTCCCCCTATCTTTTGATAGATAATGGGCTTGAGGTGTTTTAACTCACCAAGAGGGGTTTTTATAAGAAGATTTCCCTTGTTGTCTACTGATAGGGTATCTATTCCCTCGCATTTAAGGGTAATATCGCCCGGGTCTGCCCCTGGAGAAACGATAAAGTCGTATTCCATTTGGTTGTTGGTTCCATAGATTTTAAGGTCTATACCCCTGTAGAGCTCCTTATAGATAATTTCCTCATAGAGAGGGACAATCTGTTTGCCAGTTCTTGGGATCATTTCCAATGAGTCGGTTTACCTTGCCGGGAAGCTTGTTTTTTGCAGTAAGCCTGATATCTATACTCGCCCCAATAGGCTTTATGATGAAGGAGAATCTCTTGAATGCTTTTGGTTTATTATGCTCAAGGATTGAGGTAACTTTGGAATTATCTTGAGGCATGCCATAGAGGTCATAGACCATAGCCTCTTTGGTGAAATAGATAATCCCATTTCTTCCTTTCAGGCAGTAAGAAACTTTTCTGTCTAATTGCTTCCTGTTTTTAATAAAGGATAATGGAAGTTTTCCATAGGATTCAAAGGTCTTCACCTTTGAGGGCCTGTCAGGCATTTTGGAATGTAAGGCAGAGAAGGAAACGGTAGATAAAACCGTCAGGAAAAAAAATATATTCAAGGAAACAACAAACAATTTTTTCATCTTTTCATCCTATGTTTAATTCTGCAGCTCCTTAAGACATTTCAATAAAAGCGCTTCTTTTTTCCATCAGAGCAAATTGTCTCTTACCACACCTGTCTGCCTATAGGCAATCCCAAAGGACATGGATCAGCAATTCTCATTTTGGAATAATTTTTCAGCCACAGACCCACGCAGACATTTTAACCGAGCGACTTGCTCGGCCAAAAGGTATAATCACTTTACGAAAAGATGATAACACTTTCTTATGCAGGTTGATGACGATTTTTGCACGAAGGCTATAGCGATTAAACAGGTGGCCGTGTCGGCCACCTGTTTGTCCGTGTCCGTCTGTGTGAGCCTGTGGCTAAGTCTCTTATTTCGCTATAATTAGAATTGCTGGACATGGAATTATGGCTCTTCAGGAAAACCTGTGGGTAAATTCCGGTTCGGGGAGTTCTCCCATCGTGAGAAACAGTGCGATTTCAAGGACTTCATAGCTTCGAAAGCCGAAAGATTTTCTCGTAACGAGATTTATTTTGCGATTCAGGCCCTCAACAATGCCTGAAGAATACTGTTTTTGAGCCTTGAACCAATTCATTATCAGCAGCTGATGACGACGTATTGTTCGGACAAAATCCTTGATCGGTTCCAGGCGTGATCGCATGGCGCGGGCACACCATTTATTCAGATACCACTCGACCCAGTACGGGCTCTTGTTTCCAGAAGAGTTGAAAGCTTTCCTTCAGCAGATAGGCCCTAACGCTCTTCAGATCGTACTGAAGAACATCGGTCAGTTTCGTTTTCTGTTTTTCAGTCAGATTCCTCTCATTTTTCAAGAAGCAGTATTTCGTGTGTTTTAGCACGTCCTCGTCATAACCTTCCGCAGCAAGGCGTTTCACCTCCGCCGCTCGGACCTTGTCAATGGCTTTGCCGAGCTTCTGAACGATATGGAAGCGGTCCAAAATATTCAAAGCATTCGGGGCTTTCTTCTTGATCACTTTAAGATACGCTTTCCACATGTCAGAACATACAAATTCCAGTTTCTCGCAACGTTGCTTGCCAAAGTCCCTAAAAAACCGCAGCAATGTCTTTGCCTTACGTTCTTTTCCCACGAACAGCAGCCGCCTTATCCCCACATTGATCTGATATACAAGCGTCAAATACTGATGTCCTTTCCCATATTGTATCTCGTCAACTCCGATGGCCGTGATCCCATCTAACTGCCGATGCTTCAAACCATATTCCACAATCTGTTTAACTGAACGAAATACAGTATCCCATGTAGTGCAGAATGATTTCGCCGTCTCTTTCCAACTTAGCCTCTTGGCCCATCGAGCCAGAAATAACGCAAAAGGCTTTGTTACCGGTGATTTGCCTTCTGCCCATGGAACTTGCTCCACCCTAACCCCACACTGTTCACAATCTACCCGGCGCATTGTATAGTGAAAATACACCGGTATATTCCACAGCGGTATGAACTTAAATTGCCTATGATTAGGCATATGGTCGTATACCGGCCAGGTCTTACCGCATCTGGAACAAGCCGGCAGACTATTCTGCCGAGCCTTTATATCCACCACGATCGCATCGCGACGTCCTATCCTCTGAATGCTCACTGCCACGTATACAAATGACTTGATCCAATATACCCGATTTAGTAATGTCTCTATGCGCACTGGGCATCTCCTTAATACTGTTCGATTTGTTGTCGTTTACAGTATTATGGATTATGTCCCAGTGCTTTTCAAGTCTAAGATTACCTGCTACCACCGGTTTAGAGACCCACTTTGCCGGTGATTTCTTCGTTGCAGCGCATTAACTGTTTTTCTTTCAAAAGCCTTAGACCCTTTATTTTAAAAAGGCTTTTGAAAGAAAAACAGTTTGGAAATAAAGCTTTTAGATTGTTGTTTGACTCATCATAGGTGGGTCCATACATATCTGCCGAATGGGGCCATTTTATCCTAATAGTAGCACATATCACCCACAGATTCTTCGGAAGACCCGGAATTATAGGTTCAATTAAAACGAAATAATCCCCAACGCCTTCCTCAATATTACCAGGGCATCGCCTACATTAATTACCCCATCCGGGTCTGGTTTGCCCTGAGCATCCAGAGGCGCTACATCGCCATGTGCTATATCCTCCTGTGTAGGGGTCTCAAGCAATAAGGCAAAACGAAGTGCAACAAGGGCATCTCCTACGTTCACAATGCCGTCCCTGTTTCCAAAAGGTGCTACATCGCCATCTGCCTTTGATGCGGGATCAGTGCCTGCCTGATATTCTTCTCCGTTGGTTGCTCCATCTCCATCATAATCACCGGTAGGGCCCTGGCTGAGATCGCCGAAATACCCCCTTTCCCAATGATCTGGAAGTCCATCGCTATCGGTGTCGGCATATTCATCCGCCCCCATATCCACTTTTGCCGTACCATCATTGTCGCCATCAATGATTCTCTTATCATCCTCAAAATCAATAGTGGGGATGCCGGGGGCGCTGTTACTGCCTTTGTCTATGCATGGGGAAGTAGCTTGAATATGAAAGTCATTCTTTGATGGATCAACAAAGAGTGGATCGCTATTGATATTGCCTTGCCCCTCATATTCCCCCTGGATAGCACAATAGGTGACAATGGCAGTAGAGGATTCATCATCGTATATTTGAGGGCCGTCAGGTGCCGTGTTATTCCAGAAAATGGAGTTCGTGATGGTGGGGGAAGAGGACTCCTTGTTGCGAACCCCTCCTCCTC
>Ga0307990_1001004_pt1 | contig 24179 bp, 25 predicted proteins | sample EllFjometagen129_FD_203168 | JGI IMG/M metagenome (GOLD analysis project Ga0307990, IMG submission 203168) | Marine microbial communities from Ellis Fjord, Antarctic Ocean - #129 | ecosystem: Environmental > Aquatic > Marine > Unclassified | place: Southern Ocean | collected 2014-10-08
TGCCCTGCTATCAGCAAGACAATAACAAAGATTATGCGACCCTTTGAAAATGGAAAAACCGCATATGGCAATAGTGTCACCGAGATAACCAAAAATACCAAGGTCCAGGTATCCACCCCTGAAGCACGTCCAACTACATCTACTCATAGCAACTGTTTCCAACAGGATAAAAATATATTTTATCGCAAAAAAAGATAGACAATTAAAAAAGACTTTGATAGGTATAGCGTTGGATAACTTTTATAAGGAGACTGTCACGCTATGAATCAAAGAAAAGTCAGACCGGTTATTCAATCCGGTAGAGAAGTAACCGTTAAAGAAATTTCTGAGATTAAAGAAACCGTTGACTCATTTCCAAACCTATCTCTTTCAGAATTGAATGCAACCATATGCGAGCATCTCGAGTGGTTTACAGCCTCCGGAGGCTATAAGCTCGATGCCTGTATGAAGCTGTTGGAGAAACTGGAGGCCAAGAACTTCCTACAACTTCCGGCAAGGAGAGAGGAATATCAAAGGCATAGACCTGAAAAACCTATCCCCTTAACAAACAGGACGGATCCGGGAGCTGATATTAATTGCACATTAAGCCGATTAGGTCCTGTAAGGATTGAGGTTGTTGATGACGGAGATAAGACTCAACTGTGGAATGAATACGTCATGCGCTATCACTATCTAAGTTACAAGAGACCCTTTGGTTATTTCTTAAGGTATTTTGTACTATATGATCAAGGCTTATTAGGATGCATACTATTTTCAGGGGCATCAATGTCCCTTAAGCTTCGAGACAAGTGGATAGGCTGGACGGAAACACAACGACTTAAGAACCTGGCCTGGGTTATCAATAACAGCCGGTTTTTGATCTTCCCCTGGGTTCAGGTCAAAAACCTTGCCAGTCACGTTCTCGGTAAAACTCTTCAATATATAAAGGATGACTATCTAAGACAGTGGGGTTACAGTCCCCTATTGGCAGAGACATTTGTTGATCCTCAATACTACCAGGCAACTTGTTATAAGGCGGCCAACTGGCAGTATCTCGGCATGACCACGGGCGAGGGTCTCGTGCGCAAGGCAAAGAGTTACAGCACAACCCCAAAGATGATTTTTGTAATGCCTCTAAAAAAGGATTTCCGATCATCTCTTTGCTCTGATCAACTAAAAGCCAGGGTGGAGCAATGAGCAAAGAGAGCCGGAGGCCGGGAAGGGAAGAGATAAAGGAGCTAAGAGGACAAAGAAAGAAGGCCGCAAAGGCATTACGTAAAAGACAGGAAGCGCAAGAGATAGTTATATATGGTGCTTTTTGCATCCTATTTTTACATTGACGGAATACAAATTACAAAAATGGATTTTCGATTCTCAAATTCTGAATTTTCTGTCCATGTTGCATGTCTTCTGTAAATAATATAGAACAACTTGATTTAAAAGCTGCTGATATTATTAAAGAATCATAAAATGAATACTTATTAGTTGCAGAGATATTCAAACCTGTAGAAATGAAATCGTAACTTGGATAGACTACATTTAACTGCATAAAAACCTTTTCCAAATATTCTTTAGCGGCGAGAACATTTATTTGCGACTTAAATTTTTCTACCTGTGCGGTTAGCTTTCAGTCCCGCCTGAGTGAGGCGGGGCTAGCTTTTGGATAAAACTGTTCAATATCCTCTTTACCTCATTGATCTGTTGTACGTTAAAACCGACCGCTTCCACATGCCCACAAGTCTGGAACATGGTACTTGGCAATGATGTGGCAAAACCCGCATTTTTAAAAGCCTTTTTGGAGTGCAATTTTAGTTTTTTCCCTAACCCCTGGCCCAGACCTGGCTTTAGAATGATGGGAAAACAACACATTCAGAAGATTTAATAATTACTTAGCTAAAATGCATGAAAGTCTCGCCAGGGCAGGCCTGAATCCCGCTTTCAGCGGGAAACCCTGAACCTGTGAACGGTTACGATTTTCTTTATGGTTTTCAAAATGGCAGGTGCCAACATCTGGGAATTGAAATTGTGTTTGAATCATGAAATATGGCTAATCGTCAGTATCCAAGCCATCATAAAACAGAATTTGATAATAATCACCAGCTTTTGTGACAGACACTAATTTGAATTTAAAAAATATCTTTATCTTCATCTGTTTGGATATATTCCCATATTTCATTTTGGTGTAGCCAAACTGGATCAGCGTTTTTCTGAATGTATTCGTCAGCATCCATTCCGTCGATCGTTGGTGGTCTTTTGACTCTGACTTGCTTTCCATTCATGAAAACCCACATATACTTCTTTTGTCTTTCTGCCTTGGCCTTTTTTTTAGCTCGTTTTTGTGCTGCGTTGAGCTTCTTTTTTTACCTTTGTCATTTTTTCGGATTCTTTGTGGTATTAAGGGTCACTTGCCGGGCCGCAATGCTCAAACAAAAAACGGCGACTGTTCCCAGTCAAGTGTACCCGATTACTATGGTCTCTTGTTTGGGTTTTGCCTGTTGTCAAAAACGGAATGTACTACTATCTCATCGCCTTCAATGGTGTAGAAAATGGAGAAAGGAAACCGTCTAACCAGGCAACCTCGGAAGTTTGAATAAAAACTCTATACACTTTGGGGTGCTCTAAAATTGACCTAACAGCAACCTCGACGCAATCCAAAAACCCGAATCCCAAACCTCTTCGTTGTTTCTCATATTTAATTCAAAAGTTCCTTCAAGGCCTTATCAATCTTTTCCAGTAAAACCTGATTACCCTCTGTAGATTCCTGTGCCTTTTTGAAATGAAAACGGGCCTTTTCTTTCCTTCTTAGTCTGGTAAAATATTTGCCCAAATTGTAGTGGGCCAGGGCCAGCTTGCCCTGACGTCCGTAGGCTACGCCAAGGTTATAATACACAATATCTTTTACCGGCGGAAGGAATATGAGCTTTTTGTATATCCTCAATGCCTGCTCATATAGTTCGAGTTTTTGCAAGGTTAAGGCCAAAAGATTCATGATGGCCTTGTCTTTAGGTGCCTTTTTTAATGCATCCCTTAGGATAGGCAGGGATTTTATGTATTGACCGGTATCATGGTATGCCTTGCATATGGAGAACATTATCGGTATGGAATCCGGCATTTTAGCCTGCGCTGCTTTAAAGTGGCTCATGGCCTCTTTGGCAGATCCGTCTTTTTCTAAGATAAGTCCAAGGCCATAATGGGCTATTGGAGACCTGCTGTCTTTTTGAAGCGTCTTGTTGAATTCCCTGACCGCATATGCTCTGTCACAACATAAGGCCATTACCATAGCATGGAACAGGGGAAAGTCCGATCTAAGTCTTTTTGTCTCATCGGAATCAGGAATAATCTTGCAGGCCCTTGCCATTGTCTCAATGCTGGCCATTCTTTCTGCTGCTCCTGGATGAGTAAGCAGGTAAGAAGGTGCGTTTCCCTGGCTATACCACCTTTCTCTTTGCATTTTTTTTAATGTAGTTACCATTCCCCAGGGATTAAAACCCGACATACTGGTGTATTTTAATCCTAACTGATCAGCCTGTCTTTCATTGTCTCTGCTATACCCTAATTCCGTCTGTATACCGGCTGCCATTGAACCTGTTATAAGTGCCCCTGCAGCCTCACCACCAATAAGAATTCCTGCCAGTATGCCGGCCATAGTTGCAAGGCCAATCTTTTTGGATCTTTCTATTCGAAGGGCAAGGTGCCTGCCGCTAACATGGCCCAATTCATGGGCAAGCACAGAGGATAGTTCGTCAATATTCTCCATAATAGTGATCAGGCCAGAAAAGAAGAAAACGTGACCGGCAGGCGCTGCAAAGGCATTTATTGTGTCGTTTTTTATGACGTAAAAGTTTAACGGAAAATAAGGGACTTCTATTTGCCGGCCTATGTATAACCCGAGGTTATTGATATATTCTATTAGATAAGGATACTCTGCGAGCTCAAACTGGGAGTGAATTCTATTTAGAAATCGTTTTCCAAGCTCAGTCTCATCTTTTGTGGATAAAAAGGCCCCTCCCTGATTGGCGGAAAGAATAATTATTACAAAGAGGGATGCAATATATACGAAGATTCTCTTAATTTTCACCTTCGCTGATTTCATTACTTAACTCTATCCGTGGGGCTTCAACCCATAACCCTTCCAGGTCATAGATTTCTCTTACAGGTTCATAAAAAAGGTGGACTATAACATCACCATAATCCAAAAGAATCCAGTGGCCATCATTTTGTCCTTCTATGCCAAAAAGGGTAACATTCTCATCTTTCATCCGCATTTTTAAATGTCCTGCAATGGCCTGGACCTGTCTGCTTGATGTGCCGCTGGCAATAAGAAAGAAGTCTGCTATGGAAGACAGCTTTTCTATCTCAAAAAGGACGAGGTTTTTAGCCTTCCTCTCATTAATAATTTTTACACATAGAAGCGCTTTATCGAGTGGGTTCATTGATCAGGTATAAGCCTTTATTTTCTAAATATTTTCTCACAATCTCAGGAACGATAAACCGAATGGACTCGCCCCTGGCCACCATTTGTCTGATTCTACTTGCTGAAATATCCATTATAGTTGTATTCATTGAAAACAGGTCGGTTCCCATGGGATGACAAAAGCATTTTTTCTTATCATCCCACACAAGGCCGGCATCAAGGGATTCAATGAATGAAAAGAACTCATCTGTTTTATGTTTCTGTCTATTTATTACAACAAATGATGCATATTTAAAAAGAACTTTATATTCTTTCCAGGTTTTAATCCATGAAAATGCATCTGTTCCTATAATAAAAAAAAGTTCGAGATCAGGCCCAAAGCGTGAATGAAATAACCTAAGTGTTTCTATGGAATAGGATGGACCAGGCCTTTGGCCCTCAATATCCCATACCTTTAGCATAGGCGAAATTTCACTTGCCAACCGCGCCATTTCAAAACGATGAGAAAAATCAGCTACTTGATTATTGTTTTTATGGGGCGGTATGCTGGATGGTATAAGGTAAACCGATTCAAGATCCAGGTTTCCGCCTACCTCTTCGGCAACCCTCAGGTGGCCAAAATGAATCGGATTAAATGTCCCTCCAAGTATGCCTAATCTCACTGTCTTATCTGCCCAGTTCCAAAAATAATAAATTTTGTCGTAGTCAACTCCTTGAGACCCATTGGGCCGTATGCATGGAGCTTTGATGTATTTATTCCAATCTCTGCGCCAAGGCCAAGCTCAAATCCGTCATTAAACCTGGTCGAGGCATTAACTAATACGGCTGAGGCGTCAACTCTTTCCAAAAACTCCTTAGCACGGTCATAATTTGTGGTTACAATTGACTCTGTGTGGTTGGAGCCGTATTCATCAATATGATTAAGGGCATCATCCATGTTTCTAACAGTTTTAACTGCCAATACAAGGTCCAAAAATTCAGCCGGCCAATCACTGTCTCTTGCAGGGGTAAGGTCCGGGATTATTTTAAGGGTATTCCCGCATGCCCTTATTTCAACTCCTGCATCCTGAAAAACCTTTACCATGCCAGGCAGGAAAGATAGGGCAATATCCTCATGGACCAGCATAGTCTCCATTGCATTGCAAACACCGGGCCTTTGGACCTTGGCATTAAAGCATATGTTTTGAGCCATATTTAGGTCTGCATATTTATCTACATAAACATGGCATACACCCTTAAAGTGTTTCAGCACCGGAATGCGAGAGTTTTCATTTACAAACCTGATGAGCTCCTCGCCGCCCCTGGGAATGATTACATCCACATAATCATCCATTCTAAGCAGGAGTCCTACTGCCTCATGTTCGGTAGAGGGGATAACCTGAATGGATTTTCCAGGTAAATTTGCCTCTTCCATGGCCTCGTTTAAGATTTCGTTCAAGATTAAATTAGAATTTATCGCCTCAGATCCGCCCTTTAATAACACTGCATTTCCAGATTTCAGGCAAAGAGCGGCTGCATCAACCGTTACATTAGGCCTTGATTCATAAATAAAGCCTATTACCCCTAATGGCACCCTTACACGGCCAACCTGCAATCCATTTGGCCTCATCCACATGCCCGGCACCTCACCAATCGGGTCAGGAAGGGCGGCTATCTCCCTTAACCCGTCAACCATTGAGGAGATTGTTTTTTCAGTTAAGGTTAGCCTGTCTAACATTGCATGGTTTAACCCATTTTGCCTCGCCAGGGATACATCCTTGGTATTTATTTTAATTATCTCATTTTTCCTTGAAAGAATTGCATCCGCCATAAATCCTAAGGCCTTGTCTTTTTTGTGTCTCTTTGCATTCCTTAAGGCCCTGGCGGAATGTCTTGCATCTCTTGCCATAGCTATTATTTTTTCATTTAGATTCATTTCCATTGGCAGTTTTATTCCCCAAGGGTTACTGTACTGTATAATAAAAACAAATATCAACCACTATAACTTGAGTAGTTGTCTTTTATCTATGATAACGAGGTTGTCCTTGTGTATAACCTCGTCGTAATGTCTGTACCCTAAGTGTTTTTCTATATCCGAGCTTTTATGGCCCATAATCTTTTCTATATCGTTTGATCGATAATTCACGAGACCAACTGCAAGCTTTTTTTCTTCCCTGTTTATTACAATAACAGAGTTCCCAAGGCTAAACTTTCCATAAACGGCAATAATGCCGGAAGGAAGCAGGCTTTTTCCATTTTCTAACAGGGCCTTTGCTGCGCCACTGTCCACCATTATTTTTCCTTTTGGTGATTTTGTAAAGGCAATCCAGTGCTTACGTCTGCCCATCGGGACATCTTGAGGCAAAAATAGAGTACCCTCTTCCTTGCCGTCAAAGATTGCCTGAATAATGTTTTTCTTTAACCCATTTGCAATAATAGTAGGAATTCCGCAAATAGATATATCTTTGGCTGACTTCACCTTGCTTCCCATCCCCCCCTTGCCTAACGCTCCCGGGATGGAACTCGCATTTTTTTCAATTTTGCCTGTTATTTTTGTTACCAGAGGAATTAACCTGGCGTCCTTGTTTAGTCTCGGATCATCATTAAAGAGACCATCTATATTTGTCAGATTAATAACAAGGTCGGCTTCTGCAAGATTTGCCATCATGGCGCTTAGATTATCGTTGTCGCCGAATTTTATCTCATCTACTACAACAGTGTCGTTTTCATTTATTATAGGCACAATTTTCCAGTTGAGAAGCGTAAAAAGGGTATTGCGTGTATTTAAATATCTCCTTCTGTTGGTGAGGTCATCCCTTGTCACCAGAATCTGTGCGACTGTCTGACCATAATTCTTAAAGGCATTTTCGTATGAGAGAATCAGGCTGCCTTGGCCTATTGCGGCAACTGCCTGTTGTTGTGAGATAGATTGGGGCCTTTGAGAGAGCCCGATTTTTCTCATACCAGAGGAAATAGCGCCTGACGACACAAGGATAATTTCTAACCCCCTTTTTTTCATAAGTGAAGAAATATCGTGGCTAAGGGAGTTAATGACGTTTATATTCAAGCCATCTTCTGTTGTTAAGGCGCTGCTGCCAATTTTTATTACAACCCTTTTAACGTCTTTAATTATATTTCTTCTTACATTGCTCATTCCTGGCACCTTTAATGGTTTTTACAATGAAAGGGCTAAATTATTCAATAATTCTTTAAGATTTCCTATGCCATCACCTGTGAGCGCTGATATTGCCATACAATCATAGCCCTTTTGAATGAAGGTATAGAGTAATTTATCCATATCTTCTTTCGTGAAAGGGTTTAGGTCTATTTTGTTCAGCAAAATTATCTGCCTTTTTTTTTCAAGAGAGGGAGATGATTGCCTTAATTCTTTTTGCACTGTTAAAAAATCATCAAGGATGCCTCCTGGAGGAGTGCGATGTATGTCTATTACATGTAGAAGTGTCTTTGTTCGCTCAATATGCTGCAGAAATCTATGCCCCAATCCTTTTCCATTGCTTGCTCCCTCTACCAGACCAGGGATATCAGCAATTGTGAGGGATAGATCCTCGTCAAAGGAAATAACACCCAGGTTAGGGGCAAGCGTTGTGAATGCATAGTTGGCTATTTGCGGGTGGGCATTGGAAAGTCTGGATAAAAGCGTAGATTTACCAACATTAGGTAATCCTATGAGGCCAATGTCGGCAATAATTTTCAGCTCCAGTTTAAGGCGTTTTTCCTTTCCATTCTGGCCTTCTTGTGCAAATCTGGGGGCCCTGTTTGTTGAGGTAGCGAAGTGTTTATTTCCCTTTCCGCCCATTCCGCCCTCTAAAAACACAATCTTTTGATTATTATATGTTAGGTCTGCAAGAAGTTCTTCAGTTTCCCCGTCTTTTATCATAGTGCCTACCGGCACAAATATCTCAATGTCCCTTCCTTTTCTTCCTGCCCTTTTCTTCCCGCTTCCAGGTCTTCCATTCTCCGCCTTAAAATGGCGCTTTGAACCGAAATCATACAGGGAATATAATTTGTTCGTAGCCTTTATTAAAACATCTCCTCCCTTTCCACCGTCTCCGCCATCAGGTCCACCTTTAGGAACAAACCTCTCTCTTTTAAAGCTAATGCAACCGGCCCCACCGTTTCCTGATTTTAAAGTAATATCCGCCTCATCAACAAATCCCATGTCATACACCTTTTAACAGTTCCTGCATAATTGATAAATATCATATTACGGCATTCAGGGCAATTATACTTTTCCGGATATTATACTGAACAGTGGCGCAAATGCATCTTGAAAGGTACGTAATAATGAATTTTCATTGAGGGGTGGGCTGGGTTCCAATTTCATTTGTAGGCCAGCCCAGTTTAAGATGGGTATATCTGTTTCTCTTGGAATATAGATTAAAATTAAAAATCTTTATCATGTAAATTCTCTTCTTTTAACCATTTTCTGTCAATAAATATCTTGCTTGGAAAAAAGTGTTAGTTTACTGCTGCTAATTGGTCCTTCAACTGCTGGGCATACACACTGACTTTTTTCCTGTATTTACCGGCCCTTTCAAAGGTTACTACACCATCAATTTTTGCAAATAGGGTATAGTCTTTGCCTAGGCCCACATTATTTCCAGGATGGAACGTGGTACCTCTTTGCCTGACAAGGATGGAGCCGGCGCTAACATTTTGCCCCCCATATCTTTTCACCCCGAGCCTTTTTCCGGGGCTATCCCTGCCGTTTCTTGTGCTACCACCTGCTTTTTTGTGTGCCATTTAGGTCTCCTTTTGTCAAAGCTTTATTTTTTATCATAATATTTTCTCTCAATCTTGGCGACTAAATGATTATGCATTTGCCGAAAACAACGAAGATTACGCATCTATACCGGTGATTTTCAGTCCTGTAAAATCCTGTCTATGACCTTGTTTTTTTCTGTATCCTTTCCTCTGCTTGTACTTAAATACTATAATCTTTTGGCCCCTTCCCTGTCTTGTAATTTTAGCAGCCACCTTTATGCCATCCAAGACAGGTCTTCCAATTGTTACTTTATCATCTTTTGATAGCATAAGCACTTTATCAAAGTAAACTTCATCCCCTACATTGCCATCTAATTTTTCTACCCTTAATTCTTCATCTGGCTCTACCTTGTATTGTTTGCCGCCAGTTTGTATGACCGCATACATTTAAACCTCCAATAATTTTAATAGTAGACATACACTTAGTTGATCTCTGATCATAAGTATAGATACCTTAATTTTTTAATAATGTCAATACAATAAAAATTGTTATCAAGCAAAAATTTTACTTAGTCTTATAAGTCGGCATTTCAAAAATGTCAATAACGATTGTGAATAATGCATTGTAAAATACAAATAATCTTGGTGTCTATTTTATTGAGTTACGTTATTGTATGTGGCAGGCTACAGAATTTTATGGTAATATAGTGTGTAAAAAATAATATAAGGAGCACTATCTTAATGCCAATATATGAATATCAGGCTATAAGCCCTGAGAATGGTTGTACAAAATGCAAAAAAGGATTTGAATATATCCAGAATATAGATGAAAGGCCACTGTCTTTTTGCCCATATTGCGGGGAAACAGTTAAAAAAATTATATCATGGTGTCATGCTGCAATTATAGAACAGTCCTCCGAATATGCAAATGTTCACAGGAAGGTGACAGGATATGAGAAGGAAGGTATGTATAGTCATGCTGCAGAGCTGGCCGATAAGTACTCACATAAGACAAATGACAGCCACCTAAAGGAGCGTGCACTGGATGATTATAAAAAGGCAGGGTATAATCTAAATGCGGCCACTGACAACAATGACTAAGTTCTATTGTTTGTGTCCGGCCAAAGGCTAATTGATTAAGGCTCTTCTTTATCGTTTTTATAAACATCGGGGTTAATTATCTTTATAATCTCCGGTTGAAAGGAGGGCTTTCTGCTTAAGGAATCACTTGCAAACCTGACGGCAATCATAGATATCCCTAAGCAGATCAAAGAACCGATAAGTGTAGATAAATTGATATCAAAATTATATAATTTTCCTAAAAAATAACCAATGGAGGCTCCTCCTGTGAGCCCTATGGCTGGTATCATGTATACAACCGTGGAAGCTTTTGTGATTACGCCAAATGGTACGCCGATCTTAACCATATCCCCAACCTTGGCGCCAACAGGATTTAAGGTTTTAGACAGAACCTCTTTTCCTCCTCCAAGCATGTCGCAAAAACCCTTGGCCGAGCATTGCCCGCACATTGACTGTTTATCCGTTAAAACCAAGGCTTTTTTATCCTTAATTTCTTTGACTATTCCCTCTGCCTCATTCATGTAAGCTCTTGGCATCCTACCCTTTCCCGTATATTGATTATGCATATCGCTAATTCTCCTGTTGTTTAAATCAATTCATGAGACCGTTGCACGACAAATATTTAATTCTTTAATATGCCATATAGGCCATGCCTGATGAATCATTGGATATTTTTTGAGAGATAAGACCTATTATTGTTGGAAGCTGTGAGGAGGATAGTCCAATTTGTTTTAACCGAGAGGGCAATCCATTTGTATTGAGACGTTCTAATTCTTGTCCCACATGGAACCGGCTCATAATTAAATCTGCGACATATATTAGGTGTGTAAGCTTAGGGTCTATGCTTGCATGCTCCGGTTGGTGATGGTATATAATTGCATCTGCCAGATTTTCCGGAAAACCCCATTTTTCAGCCAATATTCCGCCGGCCTCCGGGTGGGTAATTCCAAATCTTTCCCCTTCCAGTTCGCAAAGCTCTATGCCTTCTATCTGCGTCCGTCTATAAAAAAGAGGAAGCTCCGCTGCCAAATACTGGTCTAAAACAACCTTTCCTATATCGTGCATGAGGCCTGCAGTATATGCTATGTCAGGTGCTACACCTGCTGAAAATCTGGCTAATTGCTCTGCAGCCATTGCAGTGCCAAAGGCATGTTGAAAAAGCCCTCCCCTACATAGGGAGTAACCCCCTTCAGAATCAGAAAAATATAGCTCAAATGAGGCGGACAAAATCAATTGCATAAGTAATTTCTCACCTAAAATTACCAGAGCCCTATCAATAGAATAAACACTCTTTTTTAGGCCGAAAAAGGATGAATTGCATAATTTAATTACCTTGGCGCTTATAATCTGATCCTGTTTAACCTCCCTGGCAATCTTCGGCATATTATAGTCCTTTTCCTGAATCATGCGTATTATCTTAAGGGCTATTTGGGGGATAGGCCGCACAAGGTCTATAGCATGAAGGATCTCGGATCGATTAATTTTTTTAATATTTTCTTCTTTATACGGTGTTGTGTCAGCTATCGGTTGCATAGAACTTTTCAAGGTTTTCAAGTCAAGAATTAATTTACAGCTAAAAAACCCGCCTGTTTCCGTTTTATTAATTTTTATGCCTTCTTCTTGCAATATAGAATTGACAACATCCGTGGTCCTGCCGCCGATATCAAGGTCGAGGTCTTCCTGGGATAGAGGTCCTACCAGTGAACCGCCTGCAATAGTGGCCTCTAATCTTTTTTTCTCTGCTCCCATATTACATAAGGCATCTATAAAAAGGGGCATACCCGTAGCTGCATAAATTTCTTTCTTTATAGCGTAACCTGTGCCTGTCGGCTCTGGGAGAAGCAAATGAATTAGCCCTCCTACTCCGGCCTTCTTGTCACAAAGCGTTACCCCAACACAGCTTCCGAGGTAGCTATATAAAAAACCATTTTGTTTTTTACTAATTTCATAACTTCCAGATGCCACATTACGCTGGTTTATTTTTGAAGAAATTTCCATATCAGATTTATCTCATTATAATGGTTCAGCATGAACGGTTACGCCTTTTCTAATACATCTTTTATACTTTGTGATAGTTGACTAAGTTTAAATGGTTTTTGGAGAAACCCGTTGCAACCCCTGTTCATTATATCCGTGGCCTTACCTTCTATGCTGTATCCACTTGAAAGTATAACACTTATGTCTTTGTCTATTTCCTTTAATATATCATAGGTCTCTCCACCGCCCATATCCGGCATGATCATATCCAAAATTATCAGGGAAATCTGATCTTTTTTATCTTTAAATTTTTCTATTGCCTCTTTTCCGCCTCTCGCAGTTAAAACCTCATATCCAAGGGCCTCTAACAATTCTTGCCCAACGGTAAGCACTATCTCTTCATCATCAACAAGGAGTATTGTCCCATCTCCATGTCTGACGTCCTCACTGACCTCTGGCCTCTGATCCCTGACCTCTGAGGTAGATGCAGGAAGATATATTTTAAAGGTCGATCCATGCCCTTTTCTGGACTCAACATCAATGTAGCCGCTATGACCTTTTATAATTCCGTAAGCAGAGGCCAAACCAAGGCCTGTCCCACGCCCCATCTCTTTGGTTGTAAAAAATGGGTCAAAGATCTTGTCCATTGTTTCTTTGTCCATGCCTGTTCCAGTATCAGCAACGCTCAACAAGATATAGTTTCCCTGTTTTGGTTTATACTGGTCCCCACCCATATCATTGCTGTTGACATTCATAGTCTTTAAGGTAAGGGTTTCTCCCCCGGCCATGGCGTCTGAGGCATTTACAAAAAGGTTTAATAACACCTGCTCGATTTGCCCCTCGTCCACCTCTACAGGCGATAGATTATCGGCAAGGTCCTTATGGATAACAATCTCCTTCCTTGTCCTGCCAAAGGTTTCGCTAAGTCCTTCAATTAATTTATTCAGATTAGTAGGCTTTACCTCGTATCTTCCCTTTCGCGCATAACCAAGCAGTTGTGATGTGAGTTTGCTGCCCATCTCAACCTGTCTTTCAATGTTTTTCAACCTGTCGTAGCGGGCAGTTTCAGGGTCTGTTTCAAGGAGCATAAGGGAGGCATTTCCCTGAATTCCCATGAGAAGATTATTGAAATCATGGGCAATGCCCCCTGCCAATGTTCCTATAGCCTCCATCTTCTGGGCCTGGTGCAGTTGGGTCTGTAGTCTCTTTGTATCGGAAATATCCCTGAGTATAACAAGCATTCCCGCGGGTTTTCCTTCATGGTTGTTATATAGGGACGCGCTGATGCTTATATCTATCAAATCTCCATTTTTTGTAAGCCTTTTTGTTTCAAATCCCTGGCTGGGCTTTCCTTCTTTCACTACATGGTTAATTTCAGCGGCAGTTGCCTCCATCTCTGATTCCGGTACAAAGGGAATACGCCTTCCCTTAACTTCACTCAGGGTCCATCCAAACATTTCGGTGAATGAAGGATTTATATAATTCGGCTTTCCTTCCAAATCATAGATTGCTATGGCATCTGCTGAGGAATTAATGAGGGATCGGTAAACCCCCTCTGCTCTTTTAGATTCTTCATAGAGTACCCTGAATTTTTCCTCATTTTCCTTTAAGGCCTCCTCTGCTACCCTCCTATCTGTTATGTCCATGTAATAACCAAAGGCCGCTCGACTTCCATTATGTTGAATGGAGACTATTTTCTGGGAAATCCAGCCTATTTCCCCATCCTTTGCAATGGCCCTAAATTCAAAGGGTTTCAAAAGTTCACCCTTCAGCATTCGGACAGCGTTCTCCCTTACCATGCCCCTGTCTTCAGGGTGGATAAGGGACAGGGATTCCATATTTAGCAATTCATTCTCGGTATAGCCGGTAATACGCAGGAATTCGGGGTTTACAAACTGAAACTTTTTTACCTGGATAATGTAAACTCCAAAAGGTGATGCATTGAATAGTGTCTCAAATAATTTTTGGGACTGCCGGCGCTGTTCAATTTCAATTTTAAGTTTTTCATTAGTGCTTTGTAATTCTGCGGTTCTTTCTTTAATTTGCCTTTCAAGGTTATTACGGGCCTTATTCAGGGAATCCTCCAGCCGCTTTCTATGGAAAAACTCCGGCACAGTAAAAATTTCAGTCTTGTTTCTGGTTTTCTGCAATTGACCGGTATACCGGGAAATGTGTTGCTCAATCCTTGAGGGCGGCGCCATTATAAAGCGGCATTGCTTGTCACCCCTCGCCCGGCATTCTATTTCAACTGCCACAAGGGGCAGACCAAAGCTCTCTTCACACCACCCGGAAGAGTATCCTGCATTCATTATGCAAACAGGAAAATCAGCGGCCTTTTTATTTTTTATCCACTCCTCCGCCTCAAAGGAGAAATGATGGTCGTATATCAATAAAAAGTTTTCATCGGGCGTAAGGTTTGATTCAGGCAAAAAATCAACCAGTGCCCAGCCTGAGTAAGCAAAATGAGGCGGTCCGGCAGATAGTTTTTCTATAGGATCTGTAACATTCATCTTAGAGATAAATTTTTTGGCATCAGCCTTGCCAAGGGCATGGGAAATGTCAAAAAGAAAGTCATTTGCCTTATCTTTTGCGCCTTTATCACCACGATCTCTGTAAAGTGTCGTTATCAACTCAAAGAGCTCAACTGACATTGCAGCGGCACGGATAAGTATATACCTTTCACCGGAGATTTCCAGGACCCCTTTGCCTGGATCTTCCAGTCTATTTTTAAAATATTTCCCGACATATTCTTGGGCCTTGACAAAAATATGCTCAAATTTTTCATCAACCTTGACATTTTCAAGGTTTCTTTCTTTATTGCCCTGTTCTGCAACCATCAGTCTTTCCTTGTTGTTGAATTGTAAGTGCTTAATAACTTGGAGTAGATTATGCTTTGTGACTGGTATTCTAATCTCTGGATTCCGGCTTTCGCCGGAATCCAGGGCTATTACCAGGGCTTATTAAGAAGTTAACAAATTTATCTATAAGGCAATAAAAAGTTTACAGCTCCCCGCCTTTTACCATGTTTCTGCCGCCGTTTTTTGCCTGATACAGGTATTGATCAACCCTGTTTATCATAACATCTGATGAAATTTTATTGTCCTGGTTTCTTTTATTCCAACCAGTCACACCAAAACTTGCTGTAATGTTTAGTGTTCCGCCATGGGTTTTAAATGCCTTTTTTGAAATTTCATTACGAAGTCTCTCAGCAAGAATCATTGCCCCTTTAATATCGGTCTCTGATAGTACAATCAGGAATTCTTCGCCCCCATATCGAGCCACCCAGTCAACATCGTTCCGAACAGACCCTATTAAGCGACGGGCAAATGCCTTTAGCACGTCATCGCCGGCCTGATGTCCGTATTCATCATTTACTCTTTTAAAAAAGTCAATATCACATAGCACTACAGACAGGTTATGTCCATATCTTTTCGCCCTTTCCATTTCATGAGGCAAATGTTCATTCAAATATCCCCGGTTATAAACAAATGTGAGGGGATCGGTTATGGATAGGATCTTAATCTCTTCGTTGGCGTTTTTAAGGGACTTTTCAAGCTCTAAAATTCGTGTGCCTGTATTAAGCCGGGCAAAAAGCTCGGCCCTGTTAAACGGTTTGGTAAGATAATCATCTGCCCCTGCCTCTAAGCCCTTAATGATATCTTCTTTCGAATTTTTGCCTGTTAAAAGAACAATATAGACGTATCCTTTCTTTGATTTATCGCTTCTGATAGCCTTGCAGAGTTCAAGGCCATTCATTTTCGGCATCATCCAGTCTGATATAACAATAGGGAAGAAATTTCTTTTAAATATCTCCAGGGCTTCCTGCCCATTTGCCGCGGACACAACAACATACCCGACCTTTGAGAGATTTTTTTCAAGAAGCCTCCGTGATACAGGATCATCTTCTGCTATAAGTACAGGGAATAAATCATCCATTTTGTAAATTTAAACCTCGTTAAGTTGTTAAGCCCTTAAATATCTATCCTTTGTGCCTTAACAGCTAACAAAAGTCTACAATATTCCAGGGTGATCGAAGATTTCCTGTTCAACTTCATCAGGGTTTTTGGAGTTGTATAAGATTATATTTTGAAGATGAAAGAGGCTATCAGGGTCAATATTAGTAAATTTGACTGCCACATATCCATTTTCGTACCGGACAATCTTTCCATTAACCTTTACGCTCTGTTCAGGGCTTACTCCGGTCAGAAAAATCCTTATCCGGCAATCACCTTCAGGCTCTAAATCTTTATTTATTTTCAGAAGACATCCGCCTATGCTGAGGTTATTTAATTTCTCTGCCACATGCAACACCTCGTTAAAAGTCATTTCTGCCTGAACCCTGAAAGGCACTCGTGTAAATTTTCTTTTTTCATCACCCATTTTTATCTCTATTTATAAAAACTGTTAAAATATATACTTATTTGCACGTGACTGCTCACGTAGTCAGGCTGAAGCTGTTTAGACTGAAGACTGAAGGGTCCAAAAACACGATTGAAGCACTTTGGTGGAAAAAGAGCAAATTCTCGCACTAAACATGGCTTCAAAACGAGCCGTATCCCCGTTTACCCTAAAAGACTTCAGTCTTCAGTCTAACCACCTGAGTAGACATTTGCACTATACTTTGCTGTAAATGCTTGGCTTAATGTATTTATATTTATGTTCAAGGTTATTAAGGCTTTCAGCGCCTCCTATAATAAAATAGCCGTTCCATTTCAAAACATTATATAACTTATTTACCAGCCTTTCCTTCACAGTATTATCGAAATATATCATCACATTTCTGCAGAAGATTACATCATACTCCTGCCCTGGCGGCGCATCTCTAATCAGATTAAATCTTCTGAATGTAACCATTTTTCTGACCTCATCCTTAACCTTGATGAAGCCATTCCACTTTCCATGTCCCTTTTGGAAATATTTTCTTACTAAAGTTGGGTCTACACCCTTGACTCTTTCAGAGGGGTAAACGCCGCTTTCTCCGATTGATAACACCTTTGTTGAAATATCGGTTGCCAAAATGGTTGGCTTAAAACCTTTTTCCAGACAATCAATAGCCACTGAATATGGTTCCTCACCGCTTGACGATGCTGCGCACCATATTTTTAGATGACTCCTGTTGAGACATTCAAAATGCTGTTTCTCTCTGAAAAAGAATGTATGGTTTGTAGATATGGCATCCAGAAAATCTATTACTTCCTGGTTATTGCTTTTCAATACGTCTATATATTCAGCTACGGAATTAATGCCTGTATGCCGCATTCTTTTCGCCAGTCTTGCAGAAAGCAATTGCTCTTTTCCCTCATGCAGGTTGATTCCGCACTCTGCATATACCAGCTTGCTGAATTCTTTAAATTGCTTTTCATTGATCTCCATCCTTTATAACCCCTTCACTATCCTCACATGCAGACCTCAATAGTAAAATCCCCATTATCGCTGGTAAATGGAATAGCAATTATGGCCTTGTTTGTTATATGTGTTATTGAATGGCCTTTCCCCATAATTACCGTTGGTATTGCAGCCTTTAATGACCTGCCCTGCTCGCTTAACTGTTTTCTTGCCTGGCCTGAGACCATGTTTGCAATTTCTCCAACTGCATCTCCTATCTCATCATTCATTTCCTTCATCTCTTCTCCAAACATATTTGACACAATGGAAAGGATGCATTTTTCAGTAAAGCTTATCGATATTGTTCCCTCCTTCTCTCCTGTCATGCCAACTATGCCTGTGACATCGCCTCTTGCTGCATTTTTTTCTTTTAAGAATGGTTTCCCTGCATCGGCCTTTGTTGATGCCATGGTGCTAAGCACATTTAAGGCTGCTTCTATAAAGGGATTAACTAAATTAACATCCATACGCGTCTCCTTTCTGTTTTCGTATATCAACTCACTAATGACTAAGCAGGTTGTTTTGTCTGAAGGCTATTAGTTTTCGTACATTAAATATAGATGAACCCGTAAAAAGTCAAGAATTCCCTTTTAGAGTCATTCCGGCGAAAGCCGGAATACAGTTATTTCAATTGGTTACAGAATTTATGGACTCCGTTTTCACCGGAATGGCGACTTTTTACAAGATTGTCAATATAATAAAATACCTGAAACCTTTTACTGTAACTTCTAAATAAGTCCGGGTAGATTTAGAAAAAATCCCCCTCAATCCCCCTTTCTCAAAGGGGGAAGATATAGGAATGCCCTGCCTTATTGAGATGTTAAAGCTCGTCATTCCGGCGAAAGCCGGAATCCAGTAGGTCTGTACTTACACAAAAATTTTGCCTTATGCTTGCAATGTTACCACATCCTAACCCGGGTAAACCGGTTGGAGGGTAACGGACTTGTCCGCCTGTGCTGTATGGCGGAAATCCCGATTCATCGGGGAACCAAAGAGATCTCTCGCAAAGGCGCAAAGCTCGCAAAGAAAAGATATGGCGATAGCTTTAATGTCATCGCCATATCTTTTAGGTATGGTTAGGTTTAAAAATCCTTAAAATCATCACCATCCATGGGAATAACCTCATCTGGGCTCTTTTCTTCCTTCTTATGGATTGCCACACCCCTTCCCTTTGCCCTCTTTGAAGGAGCATTAATCATCTTTATTTCCCTGCCTACTTCATGCTCCCTACTGCTTACTTCTCCCCCGCTTCCCCCAACCAGTGCCACCAGCTCACCAATAACCGCTTTCATTTGGTCTGCCTGGGCATTCATCTCCTCACTGGCAGATGCAGACTCCTCTGCATTAGCTGCATTCTGCTGGGTTACCTGGTCCATCTGGGTGACGGCTGTGTTTATCTGATCTATGCCCTGGGCCTGCTCATTAGAGGCGGCTGCAATCTCACCAACCAGCTCGCCTACCTTGGATGCGCTTTCCGCAACCTCGGTGAATGCCTTATTTGTTGTGGTAACCAGGGTTGAGCCATCCTTTACCTTTTTAACCGTATCTTCAATAAGATCTGCTGTGTTTTTTGCCGCATCTGCGGCCCTGATGGCAAGGTTTCTTACCTCATCCGCCACTACGGCAAATCCTGCGCCTGCCTCACCTGCCCTTGCTGCCTCTACTGCTGCATTAAGGGCAAGAAGATTCGTCTGAAAGGCGATCTCGTCTATAGTCTTAACGATCTTTTGTGTATCTTCACTGGCATGAGAGATCTCCTGCATAGAGGTGGTAAGTCCTTCCATAGAATCATTCGCCTTAGCAATTACTTGATTTGCATTCTTCATAAAATTATTTGCCTGACCTGCATTGTCTGCGTTCTGCTTTGTCATAGAGGACATCTCTTCGAGAGAGGAGGATGTCTCCTCTAAGGATGATGCCTGTTCACTTGCACCCTCTGCCAGGGACTGACTTGCAGAAGATACCTGGGTTGAGGCGGAGGCTACCTGGTCCGCCCCTTCGTTCAGGCCCAGGATTATGCGACGCAGAGGGTTGATAATGCTGCCTTTCATGAATAGATAAGATGCGAACATTACAATCAACAGTAAACCAAGAGTAATGATGCCAATGAATAAAAGGGTCTTACTGAGATTCCTTTTAGTCTCTGATCTTATTGACTTAACCTTGTTTTCCGTTTCCGACTCAATTTTTTTTAGTTCGTTTTTCAGATCCATCCTTCTTTTTTCCACCTTGGCCTCTATATCATCTAAATACGTTCCTGTTCCGATAATCCAGCCCCATTCTTTGAAAAGCCTCACAAATGAGAGCTTTGGCTGGGGTTTGTCCGCACCATACTTAGGCCAGTAATAATCTACAAAACCTTCGCCTTTATCGCGACATACCTTCACAAATTCTACAAATAGCCTCTTACCGTTAGGGTCCTTATTTTCAGATAGATCCTTGCCGTTAAGTTGTGGTTGATAGGGATGCATAATCATTGTTGGATGCATGTCATTGATCCAGAAATAGTCATTATTTTCAGAACCGTATCGGAGGTTTTTGAACAGGTCAATTACATTTTCCTTCTGCTCCTCAAGCATTGCCTTTTTGATTTCTTCCTGAACAGTGCTGCTCAGGCCCTCTTGATCTAAGGCAGTGGCATCCTTAAGGTATTTTCCCAGGGAGCTCATAGCTGTTTGAACCTGTGACCTGAGGTATTCCTTTTTTTGCTCAATGAGCACCCTTCTAAAAGTTTCTTCTTGTTTTTTGGCATCCGCCTTTATCCATTTTATATTTTCCATCCCAAGGGATTCTATCTCTGTGATGGCCATTTTCCCTGCATTGTTTAGCTGTACCCAGGAAACAACACACACAATAACGGCCGTAAAAAGCAGAGATACGGTTATAAGTAACATAATTTTGGTTGTTATTTTCATTCTTACTCTCCTATTCCGGACAAGCTCCGCCGGAAAGATGACGGACAGCCGGGGTTAAATTTATTTGCCACAAAGTCACCCAGCACTTTCAAAGTGAAAAATACAAAGTAACCGTTCACGGGTTCAGAGGTTCAAAGGTTATATTCTCATCACCATACGCCATTTTGTAAGCGTTTTGTACCGGAAAACCGGCCGCTTCCACATCCCCACAAATCCTGAACATGGTACTTTGCGATGATGTGGCAAACCCCGTATTTTTTAAGAGCATTTCGGGGGTCCAATTTCAGTCTTTCCCCTAACCTTGAACCCTGAACGTTGAACCGTGAACGTTTACAATACAAACAAGAAAGTGCTGGGACACAAAGGAAATATCTTTCATGTTTTTCTTGACGCCTTAGTGTCTTGTGCTCCACAAAAAAGCGGACCCGTCTATGCTTTTTAGCGAGGTGGCAGTAAAAATTTCGTAAACATATCCTTAACCCTCAAATTAATGCAAAATTCCTGCCATAAATAATTTTTTGCTTATCTTATTAAACCCACAACATATTGAGGTAAAACAATAAAAATATTTCTATATACAGACCTCGTCATTCACATTATACAAATGACTGAAGACCTTTATATCCTGCGGGATTGCAAATTAATTGTACATCAGTTCGGTCTGGGTTCAGGGTTCAAGATTCAGGGTTCAAGATTCAGGGTTCAGAGGTTAACCACTTTGCGCTTTTTCCCTTAACCATTGATTCTATTGGGTTAATACCACGAGAGTTCAACCTCTGAACCTCTGAACCGTGAACCTTTTAACCCAACTCCTGGGCTGGAAACAGAGGTTTGTGTCCAAGATATTACACCATGATATGCTATACATTACGATGTCTGTATAATGATTAAACGGTAAAAACAAATTACATCAAAGCACCGTCAAAATTCTATGTCATTAATTTGACATCCGGTGATTCAAAAAAGATTTTATCTTTTGATGCACTATATGTGATATTTCTTCTTGACAAACACACAAGATATAGAATATTTTAATTCCGGAGTAGCTACTCAGGCATATTGCCACAAAGGCACTAAGCCACAAAGATTATTGTATCATTGCATTGATGGTCCTGCTTAATATTTGGCGTATTGATATTATTGAGAAAACCTGACCACCTATGTATTGTTTTATTTATATTTGTCTTTCCTTCGTGTCTTCGAGTCTTAGTGGCTGAATAGATTCATTCCAGAAACGACTTAAATCTTTTACTTCAATAAATGGGTTGCATAATGTCAACATATATATCAAAAGAGCACCTTATTAATTATTATAATGTACTGTTTGGTCCTTATGCTGATGTATCTTATGAGGTTTTAAAAGAACTTCAACCATCGGAACTTAAGGCTGCTTACAGGAAGAAGGTGTTTGAAACCCATCCTGATCGCTCAAAAATAGTGGGGAGAGATGAAGATAAGATGAACAGGGAGTTCATAAAGGCAGCCACGGCTTACGAGAAACTAATCTCTATTATTAAAGATAAAAATAAACATGTTTTTAATGAAAAAAGAGATGTTAAAGAGAGTAGGGCTAAATATTATAACACCAAAGATGTCTTTCCAGATCATTACTACAAGGGATCTATGCCAAAACGCAAACTGCTATTAGGGCAATTTTTATATTACTCCGGTCTTATTTCCTGGAAGACGCTGATCAGTGCAATATCCTGGCAAAAAAGACAACGCCCCCTTATTGGGCAGATTGCCCTGTCATGGGGGATGCTGTCATCTTTTGATATCAAAAGTATACTTGAATACAGGGCCATGGAAGGTAGCTATAAGGAGAAATTTTGCAAATATGCATGGAGTAAAGGTTATATTAGTCTCTTTGAGCGAATGGCGCTTGTAGGCAAACAGAGAAGCCTCCAGCGACCCATAGGCGAGTACTTTACAAAAGAAGAGGGAGTTCTTTCCGCCGGAAAAATAGATATTTTGTTAGAGAAGATGTGGCGTCACAACAGGTCTTTTTAAAGCATTTCTTCCAGCATGTTCCCTAAGGCAACGGATATTTCTTTACACATTTAAATAATGTTATCCCAGGTATCAAAAGGAGATTGAATTCCTTTGCGATGCTTAAAATGTATAGCGGCAGCACTGCCGCCGATCATAACGCTTCCGGGGAGAAGCCCCTGAATATTTGCTGCAGCATCAATAAGCTTCTGCCACCGTTGCCAATAAACAGCATCATTCTCTGCCATAAATTTTTTCCAGATACATCTTAAAGAATTTCGGCCAGCCATAGACTTTAGAATGCGGTATGGCTCTTTGCACGGCATCAGCGGCTTTGGTATTTTTTTTCACTTCCCGAATAAGAGTACAAATATCTTCCTCTGAGCCACGCTCCCATATTGAATGTACAATGGCTACACCCCATTCGTTATTTTTTATGTTGATATGCCGATGTTCCATTGAGGATGACTTTACACTCTCTTATGAATATAATATTTTCTAAATGCAGTTTCCCAATATCGTCTTGCACCTGTCGAATATTAAGTTTTTCCACAGATTTCGCAGATTACACAGATTACTCTAAACGCTTGAAATGCGATGCGAAATCTGTGGATTAAAATTATTGAACTGAGAAATTAAATATATTATACTTATAATATGTAAATTACAGATAACAAATTAAAAAATTTTGCAAAATCGATATACGATGTTGGGAAGTTGACATTTGGCGCTCTTGTGCTTGGCAGCTTAATTTCTCCCAATCCTTTCAAATTAAAGTATTTTCTTGGTGGTTTAACATTAATTTATGGTGTGTTTTGCTATTGCATTTATTCTTGATAGATAGGGGGTGGTATGTATGGATGGTCTAACCTTGCTTCTTTTTGGTGGTTCATTATTCATTCTAATATTTGGTCTATTAGTCTATTTTTTAAAAAAACATGACCAGACCCAATAAATAGTTCCAGTATGCCTACTCCGAGAAATCGACATTACTACGTTTTCCAGTAGCAGCTCTATAGTTTGGGATATAATTTTTCCTTTAAAAGAAATGAAAATGGGAGTTTAGCCTGGACAAGTTTCAAATTTCCAGTTTCCCAGTTTCCTTTTCGCTCCAGATGGGATTTCCTCCCCGCTCCGACAAGTTTCGAATTTCTATTTTCAAATCCCAAACCCCAAAATCTCTCTTATTTTCTTAGATATGTCTGCTATGCTAAACGGCTTCTGGGCAAATCCATTACAACCCCTGTCCAGTATTTCTTGTGCCTGGCCGTTTATGCTGTAACCGCTTGAAAGAAGTACCTTGGCATCAGGATTGATCTCCTTCAGGCTGTCAAAGGTGTCTCCCCCTCCTATATCAGGCATTATCATATCTAATATGACCATATGAATTTTATCCTGGTTTTCCCTGTAAACATCTATGGCCTCCTTTCCACTTCCGGCAATCATAATCTTGTAGCCTAAGGCCTTCAGCATCTGCTCGCCGACATCTATTACCATCTCTTCATCATCCACAAGGAGTATTGTCTCATCTCCATGCCCGATATCCTCACTGATCTCTGACCTTTGGCCTCTGATCTCTGAGGTAGATGCAGGCAGATATATATTAAAGGCAGGGCTAAGTCATTCTTGGACATAACCCATTAAAATAAATAATAAAAAAAAATATCTGAACTTTTACTTTTTAATATTGTATAAGGCGGCATGTCTCAAGTCGCCTTTCCAGTCAAAATTCATAA